>LAZR01000539.1_pt1 | contig 28958 bp, 35 predicted proteins | sample 329461 | NCBI WGS metagenome assembly LAZR01 (sample SAMN03002196, study PRJNA259156) | marine sediment metagenome | biome: sea floor; feature: Hydrothermal impacted sediments; material: marine sediment; isolation source: Loki non-amplified sample from Loki's castle hydrothermal vent sediment ...
GGGAGAATTGTGGTGCGGACAGATCGCCTTCTGTGGGAACGTTACGCCCAGCAGTGCTTTGGTCGCCCGTTGTAGCCCGGCGCGGGTCTTCGGCCGCTGCGGTATGCAAATTTTTTTAACCTTTGAATCCTTCGAAGCGGATTTCCTCGCAGTGCCCCTGCTTCTTCGTGCTGCTTGCTTCTTTGCCATGAGCGTCTCCTGTGTGAGAGCAGAAAAGATTAGATCGAGAGTAAGTTCATCAGCCCTGATCTGGGCGAATGGAAATGTAGTACTGATAGTATTGCGTCGGTCCCTTGAAGAGCCCCACCAGCCTCATACCAGCGCGTCGAAAGAAGGGGTGGATTTTACCCATCGCCGCCAGCGCCTCGCGCTCGGCGGCCTGGACCCGAAGCAGCGTGTTGTGCTCGAGCCCCTGCTTCTCCGCCGAGCTCAACCGATGGCCCTGGTAGAGCGGGGCGATCAGCTCGACGGCATCGGAGGTCTTGCCCGAGTCGACCGTGGGGGATTCCTTCTTGGAGAACTTCCGCGTCGGGGTCGGACGGACGGTTCGCGACCGATCCGACGTCGCCATGTCGGCCGGACTGATCGACCCGCCGGGTTGCTGGCTCTGGACGATGTCGGGAACGGGAACATCCTCCGGCTTGCCATATATCACCAGCATATTAATGAACCACAGGATCAGGAAAACGGTGAGGGTGGCGAACAGGCTAATCACCCATGGGACGCTGTCGGAGAGCCACTTCATCATGGCGCTGGGCTCGTGGTGCTCTTCGTCCTCTTCCTCTTCATCCAACGGCTCGCCGTTTTCGTCGGTCGCCTCGGGGGATGGCTCATCGGCCGGCGCGTCGGCAGCGGCCTGGTCGGTGGGAACCGGCGGAGGCGACTGGCCCGGCACCTGGGGGCTTGGCAAGGCGGCCAGCCCTTCCGGCACGACGGCTGCCTGGCCGCAATGGGGGCACTCGACTTCGGCGCCGGCCTCGGCCTCAGCGCTCAACAGTGCGTCGCAATGCTCGCACTGGAATTCAACCGCCATGATCAGGCCTCCCAACGATACTTAATGCTGTTGTCATTCGCATGGTTTCAGCAGGCGGCCCCGGACGCCGCAGCCCCCACTCGGTCCGGTCCGAACATCGGTAATTTGTACCATTTTCAGCCGTCATGAGCAATGCCTCTTTTTGCTTAACGTTTGAGGCGAGCCGATCTTGCCCCGCCGCCCAGTTGGCCTCGTTCGTCAGTGATATTCGTCGGGGCTGACGTGCTTGAAACTCCCGCCGCTGCCGGTGGCGATCCGTTTGAGCACGGCCTCGGCCTGGCCGGGGCGGCGACCGAACAGAATCGTGTTGATGCAGACGCCCTTTCCCGCATTCAGTCGATCGATGGCGGCCAGCACCTTGGCGTTGTCGGGAAAGACGCCGTCGGTCAGCAGGAAGATCAACTTGCCTTGGCGGCCCTTGCCGGCGGCCAGCACCTCGAACGCCCGCGATATCGCCGGCAACGGATCGGTCTGCCCGGTCGTGGTGATGTCGCTAAGGAAGTCGGCCGCCATCAGCTTGTTCGCCCGAGTGGCCGGGACAAGCCGGGCCGGAGCGAGTTCGACGGCCTCATTTTCGGAAAACAACACGATGTGGAAACACTGCCCCCGCTGCCAGTCCATCCGCGCGATGCTCATCACCATTTCGTCAACGACAACGTCGAACGTGCTGGCCATCGAACCCGACCGATCGATGACGAACACGACATCCTTCATCGTCCCGCCGGACGGAGATCGGTGGAACAGCCCGTCGCCACCAGGGCCTATGCTTGGCCCTTTTGGGCCAAACCGCGCTTCGTTGCCGATGGGCAGTCCCAGACCGATCAGTGGTCGTGCATCGCCGGGTTCACCCACGGAAGGCGACTTTCGCGGTTTCAGCGGCCGCTTCGGCTCGCCGCCTGTGCCCGGTTCGCCCAATGGACCGACGGGCGGAATGGGCTCGTCCTTGGACGGGATGATGGGCAATATCTCCGCGGCCATCTTGATATTGGGCAGGGGGACGGACTGGCCGTTGGCGGTTGGCATCACAAGCAGGGCCACCATCGCCAGCACCAGCCCCACGGCTACGTGCACGAAGATGCTCAGCACCCAAGGGACGCTGCCGGCGAGGGCCTTGGTGACTCGCCCATCGGCCGGCCGGGCGGCGGCATCGTCGCCGTCGAGGCATTGGCGAAGGTCAATCCGATCGGCGCGGCCCCCGTCCGGAAGGATTGGATGCGGCAGCGAAGCCAGTGCCTCGGGGATCACCGTCATCCGTCCGCAATGGCTGCACTGCACCCGGTGGCGATCGTTCGTGCTGGTCGACAGCAACGCATCACAGTGTTCGCATCGACAGACGATGGTCATGGCTGGACTCCTCGGGCCCGCTGTGGGAGCGGGCAAAAGCTGGACGGTCGCCACGCCTTACCGTAGGATTAGACGAACGAAGGCAAGAGAAGTTCCCGCTGGGCGCAATGAAATTGCCGCATCCGGCGCCTTTGGCGGGCCGATTCACCTACAGCCACACGAGGGTGGCGGAATTGGCAGACGCGCCAGGTTTAGGTCCTGGTCCTGAAAAGGATGTGGGTTCGAGTCCCACCCCTCGTATTAGGGGCGCCTCGTATTAGGGGCGCTGGGCGGCGCTAAGAATCCGCCACAGCCGACTTGATCGGCTCGGGGGCAGGCTGCGAGACGTAGACACCCGCGGCGGCCACGGACGGTTCGGGAGCTTTGGCCGGCGCGGGGGCGCGATGCTTCTGAAGGCTCAGCAGCGACACGTAGAAAAACCCGAACGCAAACAGCGACAGAAACGGCGTGCTCAGCAGGGCCACTTCGTAGTTAACGAGGCTCCAGATCGTGCAGACGATCATGTATATCCCCAGGCCTATCTCGACATACGGCAACCATTGCCGTTTCTGCTTGGGCCGCCCCGTCGCCGCCGATTCCGCCCCGGTTGCGTGGCGGTCGACGTTGCCGTACTTCGGCGTGCGGATGAAGTCGCTCTTTCGTCCCACCAGGGCTTCCAGCAGCGCCTTGGTGTTCGAGGCGCACATCCCCACACCCAGGGCCATCAGTAAGGGCAGGAATTTCACCGTGGTCCGCCAGTCGCGCATCAGTCCGGCCTGGCCGGCCACGTAGAACAGGCTGCCCGACAGCGTCGCCAGCAGCAGCACGCTCATGTCGAACGCCGTCCGCCAGAACGTCCCGCTCTCCAGCGGCAGGTTGCGCATCATCAAGGCCGGGAACATCATGATCACCAGCAGCGCCATGTAAAAGTGGACCGAGAACGCGGTCAGGTGGAAGAACGCCTCGATCTTGACTTTCAGCGGCAGAGAAGACAGGAACACACGGGGCATCAGTTTCAGGGCCGTCTGGGCCCCGCCCTTGGTCCAGCGGAACTGCTGGGCCTTGAAGGCGGCCATCTCCGGGGGCAGCTCGGCGGGGGCCGTCAATTGAGGCAGATAGAGAATCTTCCACCCACGCATCTGGGCGCGATAGGACAGGTCCAGGTCCTCGGTCAGCGTGTCGTGGCGCCACCCGCCCGCGTCGCTGATGGCCGACCGCCGCCACGTGCCGGCCGTGCCGTTGAAACTGATGAACCGGTCGCTGCGGTTGCGGGCGATGTGCTCGATGATGAAATGCCCGTCCAGCAGGATCGCCTGCGACTTGGTCAGCAGACTGTCGTCGCGGTTGAGGTGGTCCCAGCGGGTCTGCACGACCGCGACGGTCGGATCGGTGAAATAGTGAATGGAGTCTTTCACGATGCTGGGCTCGGGGACGAAGTCCGCATCGAAGATCGTGACGAACTCACCCTTGGCCGTCTTGAGGCCGTTGCCCAGGGCGCCGGCCTTAAAGCCTATGCGGTCGTCGCGATGGATGTAGCTGATGTCGAAGCCCTGCTTGCGGGCGTGGTCCACGGCCTCTCGGGCGATCTGCTGGGTCTCGTCGACGCTGTCATCCAGCACCTGGATATCCAGCAGCTCGCGGGGATAGTCCATCCGACAGATCACCTCGATGATCCGCTTGGCGACGTTCTTCTCGTTGTACATCGGCAACTGAATCGTCACGCGAGGGAGCTGCTCGAACCGCTCGGGCAGCTTGGGATGCTTGCGCCGGTGGCGATAGTACAGGACCAGCAGCGTGTACCGGTGCAGGCCGTAAATCGAGACCATCACCAAAGCGAAGGTGTAGACCAACATGAAGGTCGTTTCGGCCAGTTCAGACCAATTCACCGGGACTGTCCTTGTCTCTGCGTCTTGCGCCTGCTGGGGTCCCTTGGGAGATCCCGCGTTGATGCCATCCGGCATCGGGCGAGTATTCTACGGGCGACCGGCGGGCAGGTCAAGAGCTGGGCCGGTTATTCGGCGCCCCCGGGCAGATGTTTCCGTATGGCCTGGGCGAGCGTTTCCATCTTGCCCTGCGGATACGTCCCGGCCGGCCAGTTGAAGCTGAAGGCATCGCCGGTGTTGCGGGGAATAATGTGAACGTGCACGTGCATGACGACCTGGTGGGCGACCGGACCGTTGTTCTGCAGCACGTTGACGCCCTCACAGCCGGTGGCGGCCTGGACGGCCCGCACCAGCGACGGCAGGTGGCGCAGCATCGCGGCGGCCTCGTCGGGCGGCATCTCGTCCAGCGTCTGGTAGTGGCCGGTCGGGATCAGCAGCACGTGGCCCTCGGCCAGCGGGCCGATGTCCATCAGCGCCATTGCCGCCTCGTCGCGGACGAGGGTCTCTGCCGGGATATCCCCAGCGACGATCTTGCAGAAAAGGCAGTTCGGATCCTTCATGGCGAAACTCCTTCGCACGGATCGGCGATGAGATGATTCTAAGACAAGGCCCACGCGTTTCAAGCGTGGGCCTTGGCGGGTGATCTCTAGGACAACGGCCAACAGCCGCCGTCGATGGAACCGCTAGTCTTCCTTCTGCTGGTCGGGGGCATCGGTCGCCTCTGACGCCTCGTCCGCTTCGACGGCATCATCGGCTGGGGGCTGGTCGGGGGCCTGGGGTTCGGCGACAGCGACGGCCGATGCAGCCTGGCGGCGCTTTTCGGCCTGTTTCTTTCGGCGCGACGTGCCGCTCGGCTTGGCGGCGGGCCCGACGCCCTCTTCTTCCACCAATTGCAGCAGCACCTGCTTGCTGGCGTCGCCGATGCGCCGCTCGGCGAGATGGATGATCCGCGTATATCCGCCCGGTCGGTCGGCGTAGCGCGGGGCGATCTCGTTGAAGAGCTTCTGGACGATCGTCTGGTCGAGCTTCTGACCCTCGTCGTCGAAGATATCGCGATCGACCAGCGTAGCGATGACCTGCCGGCGAGCGTGGAGCGTTCCCCGCTTGGCCGTGGTGATCAGCTTCTCGACAAAGCGGCGAAGCTGCTTGGCCTTGGGTTCGGTCGTACGGATCGCGCCGTGTTGAAGCAGCGCCGCAGCCATGTTCCGCCACAAAGCCTTGCGGTGGCTGGTCGTGCGGTTAAGTTTCTTGCCGTCTACTCGGTGACGCATAACAAACGCCTTGTCTCATCTTTCATCTGCGTGCGACTACGTGTCGTCATTCTCTCCGGCGCCGACCATCTGCTCTTCCGGCAGCGACGCCGCCGTGCCCAGCGGCAGGCCGAGGTCCGCCAACTTCCGCTTGATCTCCCGCAGGGAGGTCTTGCCGAAGCTTCGGATTCTCAACAGTTCGGCCTCGCTGTGGCCGGCCAACTGACCGACCGTGTCGATCTTGGCCGCTTCCAGACAGTTGTTCGACCGCACCGACAGCTCCAACTCATGGATGCTCATATTGAGCTTCTGCTGCATTTCGGTGTCGATGTCGGCGGCCGCTTGGGCCGGGCCGGAATCGACGATCTCCTCGCCCACCTCGAAGTACTGCACGAACGGATTGAGGTGCTTTCGGAGGATCTTGGCCGCTTCGACCATGGCCATTTCCGGCGTGATCGTGCCGTTGGTCCAGATTTCCAGCACCAGGCGGTCGTAGTTGACCTTTTGCCCGACGCGGGTCTCTTCGGTCCGGTAGCGAACACGCGTCACCGGCGAGAACACCGCATCGACAAAGATCCGCCCGATTTCCTGGTCGGCTTCCAGGTCGATCTGCTCATCGTCCGGCAAGTAGCCCCGGCCGGTCTGGACCATCATTTCCATGTCGAACAACACGTCGTCGGTCAACGTGGCAAGGACCATGTCCGGATTGATGATCTCCACAGCAGGATCGGATTCGATCATCCCGGCCGTCACCGGGCCCTTGACCTCACTGCGGACGCGCAGCAGGCGCGCCTCATCGGTGTGGGCCTTGAGCACGAGGGACTTCACATTCAGGATGATGTCAGCGACATCTTCCATCACGCCCGGCATGGCTGTGAACTCATGCTCGGCGCCTTCGATCTGGATACTCGTGACCGCCGCGCCTTCCAGGCTGCTAAGGAGGATTCGCCTCAGCGAGTTGCCGACCGTGATGCCGAAGCCCCGTTCAAAGGGCTCGACTCGAAACCGCCCATAGGTCGGCGTCGATACGGTTGCATCGCTGATCACACGTGTCGGTAATTCCAGGCCGCGCCATCTAATTCGCATTGATGTAGGCCTCCATCCTGTCAGCAGGATCGTTATCGTTTCGTTCGGTTCGCCGGGTTCCTACTTGCTGCAGAACTCGACGATTAATTGCTCTTCCACTGGAATCATCACATCATCGCGCGTCGGCGTTGCGATGATCTGCCCTTCCAGCTTGGTCATATCCAATTGCAGCCAATTCTGCAGGCGGGGCTCGCCGAGTTCTTCCAGGTTCGCCCGCACGAGCTTCTGCGACCGCTCGGACGACTTGACGGCGACCCGGTCGCCGACATCCACGGAAAAACTGGGGATATTGACGCGCCGCCCGTTGACGTACACATGCCCGTGCGTCACCAGTTGCCGGGCCGAAGGACGCGACGGCGCCAGGCCCAGCTTGTGAACCACATTGTCCAGCCGGCGTTCCAGCAGGCTCAGCAAGGCGGCCCCGGTGTCGGTTCTCTGGCGTTCGGCCATGTGGAAGTACTTCATGAACTGCCGCTCGCGAACGCCATAGTAGCGTTTCACCTTCTGTTTCTCTCGCAGGCGAATCCCATAGTCGCTCACCCGCCCGCGGCGCCATCGTCGCGGGCCCGGCGGCACCATGTTGCGCTCGAGCTTGCCAGACTCCGAGCGGGCGCCCTTGAGCATCAGGTTGACGCCTTCTCGGCGGGACAGTTTGTCCGTAGGTCCTGTATAACGTCCCATCAGTCTTACTCCCGGTTGGCTCGTCCTAGACGCGCCGGCGTTTACGCGGGCGGCATCCGTTATGTGGAATCGGCGTAACATCTTCAATCGACAGGACTTTCAGTCCAGCCGACTGCAGCGCCGTCACGGCGCTTTCCCGCCCGCTTCCGGGGCCTTTGATCCGGACTTCAACCTCGGTCATGCCGAGTTTTCTCGCCGCTTTGGCGGCGGTCTCGGCGGCCCGTTGGGCGGCAAAGGGCGTGCTCTTTCGCGAGCCCTTAAAGCCCATCGTGCCGCACGACTCTTTGCAGATGACCTCGCCGTTAGGGTCGGTGATCGTCACCAGCGTGTTGTTGAACGTCGCTCGAACGTGAACGATGCCGCGTGAAACGTGGCGCCGAACTTTCTTGCTCTTGGCCATAGTCTACCGCATCTCCTTGACCGACCGCTTGCCGGCCACTGTCTTTCGGGGGCCCTTGCGGGTCCGGGCGTTCGTCTTGGTGCGCTGGCCGCGAACGGGTAGCCCGCGTCGGTGCCGAAGCCCACGATAGCAGGCGATATCCCGCAGGCGAACGATGTTCTGCTGCGTCTGCCGGCGAAGCTGGCCCTCGACGACGTAGTCCTCGTCCAGCAAGGCCGCAATCTTTGACAACTCGTCCTCGCTGAGGTCTTTGGCCCGCTTGCCGGGATCGAGGTTCAGCCGCTTGCAGATATCTGCGGCCGACTTCGGCCCAATACCGTGAATATATCGCAACGACACAAATGTTGGTTTGTCGTTGGGAATGTCTACACCTGAAATACGTGGCATTAGCGCTCTCCTGCTCAGCCTTGCCGCTGCTTGTGCTTCGGATTTGTACAGATCACCCGCACCACGCCTTTGCGGCGAATGATCTTACAATTCTCGCACATTCGTCGTACGGATGATCTTACTTTCATTGCATCACCTGTGCATCAAGTTGTTAGTACGTCAACTCCCGCGTCTGTCACGGCCAGCATCTGCTCAAAATGAGCCGACGGCTTGCCGTCGCGCGTCACGACGGTCCATCCATCCGGCCCTGTTCGCACTTCCCGGCCGCCGAGGTTGATCATCGGCTCGACGGCCAACACCAGGCCCGGGTGAAGCTCGAAGTCGCCGGCTCGCAATTCCGCCGACAGGAAATTCGGCACCTTCGGCTCTTCGTGCATCTCTTGGCCGATTCCGTGTCCGACGAATTCCCGTACGACCGAAAGCCCTTCGCCTTCGACATACGCCTGCATGGCGCCGGCGACGACCGACCAGGTCAGTCCCGGCCGAATCATCTCGATCGCCAGGGCCAGCGACTGGCGCGATACATCCGCCAGCCGACGGACGTCGCCTGCGACGTCGCCGACCAGATAGCTTTCGGCGGCGTCGCCGCACCACCCGTCCAGTTTCACGCCGAAATCCACGCTGACCAGATCGCCGTCGCGAATCACACGCTTCGGCGACGGAATGCCGTGGACGACCTCATCGTTCAACGAGCAACAGATGTTGCCCGGGAACGGCCCGGCCGGCGCCCGCCCGGGGACGCCCTTGAACAGGCAGCGTCCGCCGTGTTCCCGGCACAGCCGTTCGGCTTCGACGTCCAATTCTTTAGTTGTCACACCCGGAGCGACCATCTCTCCGAGCCGGTCCAGCACCAGCCGGACAATCCGTCCAGCCTGTCGCATCTTGTCGATCTGCTCCGGCGTCTTATACCGAATCGCCACAAGCCGATCCTCAGCCTTGCGAGCAAACGGCCCGCAAAGCCTCGCTGATTGCATCGGTCACCGCCTCGGGCGACATGCTGCCGTCCACGTCAAGGACCCGCGCGCCGCGCCGGCGGTAATAGGCGATCACAGGCTGCGTCTGAGCCTTGTACGCCGTCAATCGATCGCGGACGACCTGGTCGGTGTCATCCGCCCGCTGGGTCAAGGCCACCTCGCCCGCGCAGACATCGCAGAACTCGCCGCGCTGGCTCGGCATAAACGTCACGTGAAACGCCTTGCCGCACTCGGGGCAGCTCCGCCGGCCCGTGATCCGCTGGACGATTGCATCATCGTCAACGGTGATCACGACCACCGCGTCCAGCGGCTTGTCGGCTTCGGCCAACTGCTTGTCCAGCGCCTCGGCCTGGGCGACCGTCCGCGGGAACCCGTCCAGCATCAGCCCGCCGGCCTGGGCGGCGATCGCCTTGGCCATCATGGGCACGACGACATCGTCGGGCACCAACTGGCCGGCATCCATATAGTCCGCCATCTGCCGGCCCAGATCGGACCCGCCCGCTCGCTCGGCGCGGAAAATATCGCCGCTGGACAGATGCACCATTCCAAATTTTTCAATCAACCGTTTCGCCTGAGTGCCCTTACCGGCCCCAGGCGGACCCATCAACACCAGCCTCATCGATAGGCCCCTTTGATCCGGCTGCTGCCGCCAAGCAGCCCGCCGTAATCTCGCATCATCAGGTTCGCCTCGATGCTCACGACCAACTGCAGCGTGACCGAGACGATAATCAGCAAACCGGTCCCACCCAGGAACGCCGAGATTTCGAATGGGATGTCTAACGCCTTATTCACCACCATCGGCACGACGGCGATGACGGCCAGAAATGCCGCCCCGCAATACGTCATTCGCTCCATGACGCGCTCGAGATAGTCGGCCGTCCGCTTGCCCGGACGCAGGCCCGGAATAAAGCTGCCGTGGTCGCGAAGCTGCTCGGCCATCTCCTTGGGACGAAACTGCACCGTCGTCCAGAAGAAGGCAAAGAAGAAAATCAGGCCGATGTAGCTAATGGTCCAGATAAAGGTGTTCATCTCGAACGCCTTGCCCAAGTTCGCCAACGTTCTATTATTGCCAAAAGCGCCGCTGAGCATGCCCAGGACCAACCCCGGGAAGATCATCAGCGACCGAGCGAAGATAATCGGCATGACGCCGCCGTGGTTGACCCGCAACGGCAGGAACTGCCTCTGCCCACCATACACCCGGCGGCCGCGCATGTGCTTGGCCTGCTGAATGGGGATCCGCCGCTGGGCCTGCGTGATCAGGATCGCCCCCGCCACGACGAACACAAACATCCCCGCCAGCAGCAGGATCGTCAGTGGGTCGATGCCTTCGCCACCGATGGTGGCCGTGGCGTTCTGGAGCAACAGCTTAATGGCGTCCGGCATGCGGCTGACGATGCCGGCCATGATCAGAAGACTGATGCCATTGCCAACACCATATTCGTCGATCTGCTCGCCCAGCCACATCAGGAAAACCGTGCCCGCCGTCAGGCCGACCACGCCCAACATCGTAATCATCATGCTGTCGCGATACTCGGGATACAGAAGCCCGCTGGACCGCATGAAGTTCATCCAGAAGCTGGCCTGGACGAGGCACAGCCCGACGGTCAGGTAGCGGGTATATTCCTGGATCTTCTTCGTGCCGGCCGGGCCTTCCTTCTTCAGACGCTCCAACGACGGCAGGACCGTCGAGAGCAACTGCATGATGATCGACGCGGAGATATAGGGCATGATGCCCAGGCCGAACAACGTGGACTGCGTCAGGTTGCCGCCGGTGAACATGGTAGCCGTCTGAATCGCCTGGCCCCACAGCCCGCCGCTGGCGCCCTTCATGAAGTCCGCCAGACGGTCCTGGTCCAGTCCCGGAAGCGGCACGTGATAGCCGATGCGGTAGATGCACAGCAGGCCCAGCGTGAACAGCAGCTTCTGAACGAGCTCAGGAATGGAGAAGATGTTCTCCAGGTTCCGTCGGATGCCCGACGTGGTCCACAGGCCGTAAACCAGCGCGACGATCAACAGCACGCCGGTGGCGACTTGGCCGATAGGGGGCAGTAATTGCGGCGTCCCCGACGTCACGGCCAGTTGCCTGACGATCTCACGGGCGCCGCCAACGATCATATACAAACCGCCGGCCACCAGCGCCGCCGAAACCGCCCGCCGAAACAACAGGAACATCGACTTCGCGCGCAGGCAGCGCACGCCGATCACAATCAGCACGACGCCCATGACAGCCCAGATAGCCGAAGGCAACCATACAGCCGGGCCGTCCTGGGCGCGGATGGCGCGAAAGGCCGCAATTCCCCCTACCGCCGCGACCACGTGGCCCGCGATCAGCAGCGTCAGGAAGAATAGTGCTTTGAACGACCGAAACATTATGCCTGTGACCTTCCAGTCAATGCCTTGTCCGTCAGTTGTTCTGGCAGGAGCCGCCAGCCTGTTGGATCTTCTCGGACGCCTTGGCTGAAAACGCCGACGCCACCACGGTCAGCTTCTTGGTCAGCTCACCGTTGCCCAAGACCTTCACCGGGATCGACGCATCGTCGATGAGCCTGGCCTTGGACATCGCCTCGGCGTCGACGTGGGCGCCGTCTTCGAATGCTTCGAGACAGGCCACGTTGACGATCTGGCGCGGCTTGCGGAACTGGACGTTGGAGAACCCGCGTTTGGGGATCCTCGCCAGCGTCGGGTTCTGCCCGCCTTCATAGCCCAGGCGTTTGCCCGAACCGGCGCGGGCGCCCATGCCCTTGTGGCCTCGGCCGCTCGTCTTGCCCATGCCCGAGCCCGTGCCGCGACCGACACGCTTGGATCGCTTGTTGCGCCGGCCCGCTTTCAAAATTTCATCGAGCTTCATCAGACCAACCTCACTGAACGCTCACGCCCCGCAGGGCGCTAATTGTCTCGGCGGTTCGCAGCTTCAGCAGGGCATCCATCCCCGCCTTGATCAGGTTCTTGGGCGCCGTCGACCCGTAGGCCTTGCTCAGCACGTTGTGGATCCCGACCAGTTCCAGCAGAGGCCGAAGCTTCTTGCCGGCGATCACGCCCGTGCCTTCCGACGCCGGGATCAGCAACACGCGCGATGCGCCGCATCGTCCCTCGATGCGGTGCGGGATGGTCTTGCCGTTCAGGGCGATGGGCTTCATGGTCTTGCGGGCCTCGGCGACGCCTTTGGCCACGGCCACGGGGACCTCATTGGCCTTGCCGTAGCCGATGCCGACACGGCCCTTGCGGTCACCGACGACGACCAATGCGGCAAAACTGAACCGCCGTCCGCCCTTGACCACCTTTGAACAGCGGTAGATCTGGACGACGTTATCTTCAAGATCGCTTTCGCCGTCGAAGGCGTCTCGAGTTGGTTTTCTTTTGTCGAAGGCCACAATACGACTCCTGTTTGTTAGAACTCCAGACCACCCTCGCGGGCGGCGTTGGCCAGCTGTTCGACGCGTCCGTGATACGGATACCCGTTGCGGTCGAAGACCACTTTCTTGATCCCGGCCTCGACGGCGCGGGCGGCAAGGACCTTCCCGACGACGACGGCGGCCTGCTTGTTGCCGCCATAGGCATCCGTGTCGGCATCTTTGCCCTGCGAGCAGGCGCTGACAAGGGTTCGGCCCTGCGAGTCGTCAATGATCTGCGCGTAGATATTCTTATGGCTTCGGAAGACGCTCAGTCTGGGACGTTCGGCGGTGCCGAAGACCTTCTTGCGCACGTGGGCCCTGCGCCGCTGACGTCGCATTCGTATTTTGATGATCGGCTTCATCGTTTTCGTCCTGCGTTAGTCTTGTTTCAGCTTCCCGGTCCGTTACACGGCGCCGCCGGCAAAGGCCTTGCCGACCTTGCGACGCACGTGCTCACCGACGTATCGAACGCCCTTGCCCTTGTAGGGCTCGGGGGGACGGGTCTTGCGCAGCCGTGCGGCAAGCTCGCCGACGGCCTGCTTGTCGGCGCCGCTGACAGTGAAGCGGGCCGGCTCGGTGTCGCCGCGGGCCTGAGGCGTCTGCACCTCCACCGTCACGCCCGCCGGAATCACCAGATCCACCGGATGGCTGTAGCCCACGGTCAAGGTCACCTTGTTGCCCTGCACCGCCACGCTGTAGCCGACGCCGTAGACTTCCAGCGCCTTGGTGAACCCGTTGGCGCACCCTTCGACCATGTTGGCGATCAGGCTGCGAGTCAGGCCGTGCAGTCCTCGCGAGAGACGCTCATCATTTTGACGCGTCACCGCGATCGTCTTGGCCGACTCGTCCACCGCCACGGTGATTTCCGCGCGATGGGTCCAGCTCAACTTGCCTTTGGGACCCTCGACATTGACGGTTCGGTCAACGGCCGTTACCCGCACAGTGTCAGGAATCGAAATTAGTTTCTTTCCAACGCGCGACATCTCTCGTTCGTCCTTAGCTAACCGTACACAACACTTCGCCGCCGACGCTCTTCTGGCGGCACTGGCGGTCACTCAACACCCCGCTGGAGGTCGAGACCACCGAGATGCCCAACCCGTTGAGCACCTTCGGGAGGTCCTTGCTTCCGCAGTAGACGCGTCGTCCGGGGCGGCTGATGCGTTTCAGGTCGGTGATCACGTCCTCACCGTTGCGGCCATACTTCAAATACACGCGAAGGAAATCCTGTTTCACATCGGGGATACGTTTGTAGTCCTCGATATAGCCTTCGTCCTTGAGGACGCGGCAGACGCCTTCGCAAATCCCTGACGCGCGAGCGTTGACGATAGTGTGCCGCGCCCGCAGCGCATTGCGGATGCGGGTCAACAAGTCGGCGATCGGATCTGAAAGACTCATGGCGCTGTCGTCCTCGTTACCAGCTGGCTTTCTTCATGCCAGGGATCTTGCCTTGATTGGCCAGCGTTCGCAGACAAATCCGGCAAATAAGAAACTTTCGGTACACACTGCGAGGCCGCCCACACAACTGGCAGCGACGCACGGTTCGTGTCGAAAACTTCGGGGGTCGTTTGCTCTTGGCTATCTGTGCCTTGGTCGCCATCGCGCCTCACTCGTTCGTCTGGAACGGCATGCCCAGCATGCCCAACAGTTCCCGGGCTTCTTCGTCGTTGGCCGCGGTCGTCTGCAGAGCGATGTTCATGCCCTGCGTGAACGTCACCGTGGCCGGATCGATCTCAGGAAACACCGTCTGTTCGATTAGACCCATGTTGTAGTTCCCTCGCCCATCAAAGGACGACGGGCTCAGGCCGCGGAAGTCCCGCACCCGCGGGATCGTCAGCGACACCAGCCGGTCCAGGAACTCGTACATCCGGTTGCCTCGCAGGGTCACCTTCAGCCCAACGGGCATGCCCTCGCGAAGCTTAAAGTTGCTGACGGATTTCTTGGCCTTGGTGATGATGGGCTGTTGGCCCGTGATCAGGGCCAGTTGCTTTTGAGCGGCTTCCAGCTTGCCCTTCTCCTCGTGGGCGCTGCCCATGCCCATCGACACGACGATCTTCTCCAGATGAGGAATCGCCAGGTCATTGGTGCACTTGAACCGCTCGGCCAGCGCCGGAGCGATCTCGTTCTTGTATTTCTCTCGAAGCCGTGCTGCCATCGTCGGTATCCTACTTAGCCTTTCGGACCAGCCCCAGCGACTCACCACTGGCGCGGGCGATGCGTTCCTTGGATCCGTCCTCGTTGATACGGAAGCCTACGCGAGTGGGCTGGTTCGTCTTGGGGTCGGCCGGCAGAACATTGGAAATATTGATCGGCATTTCCTTCTGAATCCGTCCGCCTTGGGGATGCTTGCCGGACGGACGCAGATGTTTGTAGACCCGATTGATGCCCTGGACGAGCACCTTCCCCCGGACGGGAAATACCCGAAGGATTTCCCCGGTCTTGCCTTTGTCGTCGCCGGCAATGATAACGACCACGTCGCCTTGTTTTACGTGCAATGCCACGCCTATACCACCTCCGAAGCCAGCGAGACGATCTTCATGAAGTTCTTCTCGCGCAGCTCTCGAGCGACAGCGCCAAAAATGCGCGTGCCGCGGGGATTCCCATCGTCATCGATCAGCACCACAGCGTTGCCGTCGAACCGAACGTAGCTGCCGTCCTTGCGGCGGATCGGAAACGCCGTGCGAACGATGACGCACCGAATGATCTCGCCGGCCTTGACCTCCGAGCCGGGGGCCGCCTTCTTGACCGAACAGACGATCACATCGCCGACACCCGCCGTCCGGCGGGTGTGGGCGTCGCGACGCGTCGAGCCGCCGAGGACTCGAATGCACCCGACAATCTGAGCGCCGCTGTTGTCGGCAACCTTTAATCGTGTCTCTTGCTGAATCACAACGCCAACCTCTTTAGGAGTCGATCTGGCCCAGGGCGCTGGTTCGGACCACGCGCACCAATCGAAACGCCTTGCTCTTGCTGAGCCGCCGACACGACACCACTTCAACCACATCGCCTACGCCGGCTTGGTTGTCCGGATCGTGCACCGCCAACTTTGTCTTGCGGCGAATGTATTTGCCGACGACCCGATGTTTGACGAGATTCTGGACCAGCACATGGATGGTCTTATCGCCGGCGGCCGAAGTCACCACACCCGTTCGTACTTTGCGACGGGCCGCTTTGCCGTTTTGGGCTGCTTGGTCTGTCATTACGATTTACTCGCCTCTGAGGATTCCACGCCGCCGGCTGCGGTTTCACGCTGGTGCATCTCGGTTAAGATACGAGCAATGTCCCGGCGGGCCTTTTTCAGCAGCGAGGGGTCTTCCAGTTTTTCCGTCACCGCCTGTGAGCGGATGTCAAACCGATGACGCCGGAGCCGATGCAACTCGTTCACCAGTTCCTCGTCGCTGAAAGCTCGTATTTCACTGAATTTCATAGCCGTTGGCCTCCAGATGCCTTAGGAGACTCCCATACGTCTTGTGATCAAACGGCACCGAACGGGCATCTTGTGAGCCACCCGGTTGAGGGCCTGGCGGGCGGTCTCTTCGTCAACACCGCCGATCTCATAGAGAACCGTGCCCGGCTTGACGACCGCCACCCACGCCGCCACTTCGCCCTTGCCCTTACCCATGCGGACTTCCAGCGGTTTGCCGCTGACGGGCTTGTCGGGGAAAATACGAATATGCACGCGTCCTTCGCGATGCAGAAAGTGCGTCGCCGCCACACGTCCGGCCTCGATCTGCCGGGCGTTGATCCAAGCGTGCTGCAACGACTGGATTCCATAATCGCCGAAGGCAACAGTGTTGCCTCGGGTCGCGTTGCCGCGATTCCTGCCGCGCTGCTGCTTGCGGTGCTTTACACGTTTGGGCATCAAAGCCATGGTGACGTCCTTCTACTATTGCACCTTCGCTTCGCCGGCCGATTGATCGGCGCCGGTTGGTTCACTGGGTGGGGCCTCGGGCGCTGCGGGCTTGGCCGCGGCATCCGTTGCGTCGGCAGCGGCCGGAGCCGCCGGGGCCGATGACGCGGCTGCACCTCGCCGAGGGGATCGGCCACGTCCGCCCTGCCCGCCGCGGCCACGTGGGCCGCCCGGGCCGCCCGGGCCGCGGTCGTCTTGCGACCCGATTCGCTCGCGACGCCGACGGACCCGCGTCATGGGGCCCTGTCGCTCGGCCTGTTCTTCGGCCTGGTCGCCGAACATGCCGCGATAGATCCACACCTTCACGCCAATCGTGCCGTAGGTGGTCTGACTGGGGGCGAACCCGTAGTCCACGTCGGCCTCCAGCGTGTGAAGGGGAATGCTGCCCAGCATCTTTGTTTCGCGACGGGCGATCTCCGCCCCGCCCAGCCGCCCGGAGACCATGATCTTGACGCCCTTGGCGCCGGCCTGCATGGCGGCATCCGCACGCTGCTTGAGAATACGCCGGAAGCTGCCTCGCCGCTTGAGCTGCTCGGCGATGCTCTCGGCCATCAGATGGGCGTCCAGGTCCGGGTTGCGGACCTCGGCGATGTTAATGCTCACGTGTCGATCGGTCAGGTCTTCCAACGCCGAGCGGAGCTTGTCGACTTCCGCTCCCTTGGGGCCGATGACCAGGCCCGGCCGGGCTGTCTTCAGCGTCACCTTGAGCTCTTCGCGGGTCCGTTCGATCTCCACCGCACTGACAGCCGCATAGGGAGGCTGACGGTTGAGACGTTGATCGATGAACTTGCGGATCCGCTCGTCTTCGACGAGGAACTCACCGAAGTTGCTCTTGGGGGCAAACCAGCGGCTTTTCCAGCCGAGGGTGATGCCCGTTCTGAACCCGATTGGGGATACTTTCTGACCCATAGATTTATCTCGTCGCCGCTAGGCCTGTTGTTCCACTACGACGGTAATGTGGCTGCTGCGTTTCAGGATCTCGACCGCCCGTCCACGATCCTTAGGCCGCCATCGCTTCATGGTGGGGCCTTCGCCCACTGTGGTCTCGCAGACAAACAGTCGCTCCACGTCGGCCTCGCCTTCGTTGGCGCTGGCCACAGCGCTGGTCAGGACCTTCGACACCATCCCGGCCGCGCGGTTCGGGGAGAACTTCAGAATATTCAGCGCGTCCTGCACCTGCCGCCCTCGGATCATATCCGTCATCAGGCGCACCTTCCGGGCGCTGATCCGAGCGTATCGATGCGTTGCCTTCCAAGCCATCGCTGCGTTCTCTTTCCAATCAACTCGCTATCGCTGGGCACCGGACGACCTGCCGGCGGTGTGGCCTCGGAACATGCGCGTCGGGCTGAACTCACCGAGCTTGTGCCCGACCATGTCCTCGGTCACGAAGACCTTCTGGAATACTTTGCCGTTGTGCACCATGAACGTAAACCCGACGAACTCCGGCACGATCGTGCATGACCGGGCCCAGGTCTTGATGGGCTGACGGTTACCGGTCGCTTCGGCATTCTGGACCTTGTGGTACAGTTTCTCGTCTACGTACGGGCCTTTTTTTGCGCTTCGCGTCATGGACGTTCCTCTAGAGCACCAACTGCCCGTGCCGGACGTTGCGGCGGCGACGAAGAATAAGCTTGTTCGAGGCCTTGCGGCGCTTGCGGGTCTTGCCGCCCTTGGCCAGTTTGCCGGTCGGCGAGACCGGATCGCGTCCGCCGGCTCGTCGGCCTTCGCCGCCACCCATCGGGTGGGCGACCGGGTTCATCGCCGAGCCCCGGACGTGCGGGCGCCGGCCCATATGGCGTTTGCGCCCGGCTTTACCGATCCGAACGCCCTGATGCTCAACGTTGCCCAACTGCCCGATGGTCGCGCGGCACTTGGCGTTGACGAGGCGACTCTCGCCGGAAGGCAGAACCAACTGGGCCTTGCCCGCATCACGCGCCGCCAGGCGCGCCACGCCGCCGGCCGACCGGACCATCTTGCCGCCCTGCCCAGGCCGCATCTCCACGTTGTGCACTTCCATGCCCGTCGGAATGCTCGCCAGCGGCATGCAGTTGCCCACGCGAGGCTCAACCTTCTCGCCAGAGAAAACATCTTCCCCCACCGCCAGCCCCAGCGGGGCGAGGATGTAACGTTTCTCGCCGTCGGCGTATTCCAGCAGGGCAATGTGGCAGGACCGGTTGGGATCGTATTCGATTGTCAGCACACGGGCGGCCTGATCGTCCTTGTTGCGCTTGAAGTCGATCAGGCGATACTGGCGCTTGTTGCCGCCGCCGCGATGGCGTGCGGTAATGACGCCCTGGTTGTTTCGTCCGCCGGTCTTTTTCAGCGGGCGAAGCAGAGCCTTATGGGGGCGCTTGGCCGTCACAGCGTCGTGCGTGTTGACCGAACTGTTCCGCCGCCCTGCTGACGTTCGTTTGTATACTTTGACAGGCATGACTAGATCGATTCGTGGCCTTAGAACAGGTCAATCCGGTCGTTCTCGTCCAAGACGACAACGGCCTTCTTCCAGTGGCGCGTCGTGCCCCAGCTGGCGCGCGTGCGCCGGGGCTTGCCCTTGCGATTGGCCGTACGGACCTCACGCACCTTGACGTTGTATATCTTCTCGATCGCCTGCTTGATCTGCGCTTTGTTGGCGTCGGTGGACACCTCAAAGGCGTAGGCGTTGCGCGTTTCAGCCTGGTGGGTGCTCTTTTCCGTCACCAGCGGACGGACGACGATGCCGAAGATTGTATCCTTCACGCTGTCGCCTCCTGGGGCTGGCCGGCCAGCAATGTTTGCATGGCCTCGGCCGTGACCAGCATCTTCTGACGCATTGCGACATCGAAGGCGTTCAGATTCGCAACAACGCAGACCGTCAGGTCCGGGATATTCCGGCTCGATCGGAACACGTTGTCATCCGCCTCGGCCAGCGTCACCAGGCAGGTGCGGTTGATCTTCAGATTGCGCACGATCTGCGCCATCTCTTTGGTTTTGGGGGCATCGAAGGACAGTTGATCGATCACCATCAGGTCCGACCCGAGGATTTTGGCCAAGATGGCCGACTTGAGGGCAGCGCGGCGCATCTTCTTGGGCAGGCCCTTGCCGTAACTGTGGGGACGTTTGGCGAACGTGCGGCCGCCGCCGCGAAGGACGGGAGTGCGGACGGGGCCTCGCCTGGCCCGCCCGGTGCCCTTCTGCTTGAACATCTTGCGGGTCGAGCCGGCGACCATGCCGCGACCTCTGGTGGCGGCCGAGCCCTGGCGGCGATTGGCGTGATACGCCACGATCGCCTGCTTCAGCAGCGGCGCGTTGACCGTCGAGCCGAGCAGGTCTTCATCAACCTTCAGCGTGTCGATCTGTTTGCCGTTTCGATTGTATACGGGAACTTCCAGCATCGTCGTTTCCTGACTCGCTACGAATTGACCTTGGCGGTTTTGGAGACGCGGACGAACACCATGTCGCCGTTGGCCCCGGGCAATGCACCCTTGATCAGCAGGAGGCCGTTTTCCTTGTCCACCGCAATCAGCCGGTGGTTCCGTGTCGTGCATCTCGCGTGGCCCATGTGACCGGCCATTCGCTTGCCCTTCTTGACGTTGCCGCCGCCGCCCAGGTCGCTGCCGTGGCTGGAGATCGAACCGCCCGCCCGGTGCATGCGCTTGACGCCGTGGCCGTCGCCCAGGCCTTTGAAGTTGTGACGCTTCATCACGCCGGCGAAGCCTCGCCCTTTGCTTGTCCCGACCACGTCGACGAACTTGACCTCGTCAAACACCTCGACGGTAACGGCCTGGCCGACTTCCACATCCTCGGCAGGCCCGTCCAGACGGACTTCGCGAACGAATCGCTTCGGGGCGGCATTGGCCTTGGCGGCATGGCCGATCTGCGGCTTGGTGGCGCGGTGGGCCTTGACATCGATGACGCCGATCTGCACGGCGTTGTAGCCGTCGGACTGATCGCTCTTGATTTGCAAGACCCTGCACGGCTTGGCCTCGACGACGGTGACAGGATGCAACACGCCCTCGTCGTCAAACACCTGCGTCATGCCGATCTTTTTGCCAAGCATCGCCGGAATCATTGCCACAACCCTTGTCTGGCCTGGTCTAGGCCTTGATCTTTACAAACACGCCGGCAGGCACGACCAGCCGGTTCAGCGCTTCCACGGTCCGAACGGTCGGCTCGTAGATGTCGATGATGCGTTTGTGCGTTCGCATCTCGAACTGTTCGCGCGATTTCTTGTCCACGTGCGGACTGCGCAACACGGTGTACCGCTCGATGCGCGTCGGCAACGGGATCGGGCCACGGACCCTCGCGCCGGTGCGTTCGGCGTGATCCACGATCTCCTTTGCCGAGGCGTCCAAGGCGCGGTGATCATACGCCTCCATGCGAATTCGAATCTTATCGGTAGTCATGAAGTTATTCTCCGCTCGCCGCGAGCGTTAGCATCCTCTCCGGCCAAGTGCAGAGCTCCTCAAAATTACAGAAAAAACTTTTCCTGTCAACGGCTTTTGGCACTTTTTTTGCATTTTTCGCACTTTGGGTCAAAAATTTTTCAGGATCGTCTCCCCCACCGCCGGCGGCACGGGGGCGTAACTGTCCGGTTCCATCGAATAGGTCGCTCGCCCTTGGCTTAGCGAACGCAGTTCTGTGGCGTATCCGAACATCTCTCCCAACGGCACGGTGGCCGTCAGGACCTGGAATCGCCCGCGATGTTCGCTTTCGCGAATCTCGCCACGCCGCCGTGTCAGGTCGCCGCTGACGGCGCCGAAATACTCCTCAGGCGTGTTAACCTGCACGCGCATAATAGGTTCCAGCAAGACCGGACGGGCCTTGGCGACTGCTTCGTTGAAGGCCAAGACGCCCGCCTGATGAAAGGCGATCTCGCTGCTGTCCTCGGAGTGCTCCTTGCCGTCCAGCAGCGTCACCTTGATGTTGACCATCGGGAAACAGCCCGTCAGCGGCCCGGTGGCGGCCGCCGCCTCGACGCCTTCGGCCACGGCCGGAACGTAGTCCTTGGAGATCGCCCCGCCGTGGATGGCGTTCTCGAAGACCAGGCGATGCTCGCTGTCGGCCGACTCGAAGGGCTCGATACGGATTTCCACCACGCCGTACTGTCCCCGGCCGCCCGTCTGGCGAATGAACCGCCCTTCGGCTTCGGCGGTGGTGGTGACGGTCTCCTTGTAGGCGACGCTGGGCGTGCCCACGCGCACGTCCACGCCAATGTCGCGGGTGAGCTTATGCTTGATGATCTCCAGGTGGAGTTCGCCCATCCCGGAGATCGTGCTCTGGCCGGTCTGATCGTCGTAACGGAACTGGAAACTCGGATCCTCGCGCCGCAGCATCGCCAGCGCCTCGACGAGCTTCTGCTTGTCGGCGTTGCTGCGCGGCTCGATGGCCATCGTGATCACCGGCTCGGGGAACTCCAGCCGCTGCAGCACAATGTGCTTGCGCATGTCGCACAGCGTGTCGCCTGTGAGAGACTTTCGAAGCCCCACCAGCGCCACGATGTCCCCGGCCGAGGCCTCCTCGCGTTTGATTCGCTGCTTGGCGTGCATCTCCCAGATACGGGCGACGTTCTCTTTGGTGCGCTGCGTGCTGTTGAAGACGCGCGTGCCCGCCTTGATCGTGCCGCTGTAAATCCTGGCGAAGTTCAGATCGCCGTGCCGGTCGGACGTGATCTTGAAGACCAACGCGCTGAACGACTCGTTCGGATCGCACGCGCGCTCGACGTGCGTGTCGCTGTCGAGGTCGGCGTATCCGCTGACGGGCGGCACGTCCAACGGGGAAGGTAAATACTGCGTGACCGCATCCAGAAGCAGTCGCATGCCCATGTGCTTCAAGGCCGAGCCGCACAGCACCGGGTGCAGTTTCCCCGCGATCGTGGCGGTGCGAACGGCGCGCATGATTTCCTGGTCGCTGATGGGCTCATCGTGCAGGAACTTGTCCAGCAGCTCGTCGTCATATTCTGCGGCTTTTTCGATCAGATCGTGGCGGTGCAATTCGAGTTCGTCGTGGTACTCGTCGGGGACGTCGATCTCGACCCGCTCGGCCCCGACATCCGATGCGTTGTAGACATACGCCTTGCGGGCGATCAGATCGATCTGCCCGACAAATGTTTCGCCCTCGCCCATGGGAATCTGCAGGAGCAGGGGCTCGGCCCCGAGGCGAGCCGCGAGTTCGCCGACGACCTTCTCGAAGTCGGCCCCCAAGCGATCCATCTTATTGATCAGGCACAGCCGGGGCACGCCGTAGCGGTCGGCTTGGTGCCAGACCGTCTCGGACTGGGCCTCCACGCCGCCGACGGCACAGAATACCGCGACCGCCCCGTCGAGAACGCGCAGGGACCGCTCGACTTCGATCGTAAAATCGACGTGACCGGGCGTATCGATGAGAGTCATCGTGTGTCCGGCCCATTCGAACGTGGTGGCCGCAGACGTGATCGTAATACCTCGCTCCTGCTCCTCGACGAGATAGTCCATGATCGCCGTGCCGTGGTGGACCTCGCCAATCTTGTGCGTGCGCCCGGCGAAATACAGGATCCGCTCGGTGCACGTCGTCTTACCGGCGTCGATGTGCGCCATGATGCCGATATTGCGAAGTTGACTTAACTCTTTAGCCACAGACGTCTTTCACTCGTACCACGAACCTGCGCACATGCAGCCCGGCGGGCTGCAATGCACCTGTTCCGATCCGAACACAATGGTGTTGCGGAAGCCTGTCACGTGTCCGACAGGCGCCGGCCTTAACGGCTGAACTGTCGCATTGCCACAGACCAGCGACAGCCGCCTTGAGCAGACCGGCCCGGTTGTCCTATCTCTCGCGAGCCCCGGCCCACAATTGGGACCGGGGTCGTCCGTCCCTGAGGGATTCCGAACGATTCAACCAAGCACCGTTTCGTCGGCTAGCAGATAAGCCGACTGGCCGCGCTACGCAGGCCGCAACGCGACACCATCGCCGCGCCGCAGCACAAACAACTACCAGGCAAAGTGGGCAAAGGCCTTGTTGGCCTCGGCCATGCGATGCACGTTTTCGCGCGTCGTCATGGCGGCCCCTTCGCCGTTGTAAGCATCCATCAATTCCTTGGCCAGCCGCCGGCAGGTGGCTTGGCCCGATCCGGAGCGCACCGCATCGCGGATCCACCGAAACGCCAGCGACAACTGGCGCTTCGCGTTGACCTGCATCGGGACCTGATAGTTCGCACCGCCCACGCGCTTGGAGCGGACCTCAAGCATCGGCTTGACGTTTTCGATCGCCTTTTCCATCACCTTGTCCGGCGTGACGTCGGTGATCTTGTCGCTGATAATATCGAACGCGTCGTAGACGATCCGCTGCGCGATGGACTTCTTGCCGTCCCGCATGAGGCAGTTGACGAACTTCGCCACCAGCTTGCTGTGATACTTCGGATCCGGCTTCAACTGCTGTGCCGATGCGGTGAACTTCTTGTATGCCATGGTCCCTTATCCTGGTTGCCCGATGCTACTTGGGCCGCTTCGTTCCGTATTTGCTGCGACTTTGTCTGCGGCCCTCGACACCCAGCGCGTCCAGCGTGCCGCGGACGATGTGATACCGAACGCCCGGCAGATCGCGGACGCGTCCGCCGCGAACCAGCACGATGCTGTGCTCCTGGAGGTTGTGATCGATACCCGGAATGTAGGCCGTCACTTCCTTCCCGTTGCTCAACCGGACCCTGGCAACCTTCCGCAGCGCTGAGTTGGGCTTCTTGGGCGTGACCGTCTTGACCAGCAGACAGACGCCCCGCTTTTGCGGGCTGTGATCCAAGGCCACGTTCTTCTTCTTGGCCTTCTGCAGCCGGCGAGGCTTGCGGACCAGTTGATTCGTCGTGGGCATAAAAACATCCTCGTTCGCACCTTCGAAGGTGCCGCAATCGCTATTGGCCGGAGAGTGCCTTTTGCACCGCCCGGACAATTTCATCGTCCGTCAAAACGTCGCTCTTCTCCTCGCCGAACAGTTCGCCGAAGTCAACATTGTGCAGGATTTCCATATCCAAATAAGGCTTGAAGCTCGTCCCGGCCGGTATCAAGTGACCGAGGATGACGTTTTCCTTCAGGCCGCGAAGTTCATCCACCCGCCCGGCCAGCGAGGCTTCGGTAAACACCTTCGTGCTTTCCTGGAAGCTCGCCGCCGACAGGAAACTTTCCGACTGCAGCGACGCCTTGGTAATTCCGAGCAGCAGCGTCTTGGCCGTCGCCGGCTTGGCCCGACGGGTCTTGGCCGGTTCGCCGCCAGCGGCCTCGGCGTTGGCGTTGGCCTGCTCGACCTCATCCTTCGGGACGATCGACCCTTCCTTCAGCGACGTATCGCCCTGGGCCAGGATTCTCAGCGAGCGGCGCAGCCTTGCATTCTCCTCGATAAACCGGACTTTGTCAATAACATCCGAAGGCAACAGATCGCTGTCGCCGACATTGTCCACCGCCACGCGACGCAGCATTTGGGTCAGGATGACCTCGACATGCTTGTCGTTGAGCGTCACGGACTGGCTGCGGTAGACGCTCTGAATTTCGGTGAGCAGATACTGCTGCAATGCTTCTTCGCCGCGAATGGCCAGGATATCGTGCAGGACCAGCGGGCCCTCGGTCAGCGGATCGCCCGCATCGACATAGTCGCCCGTATGCACCAGCAGGTGGCGGTCGTGGGGAACGTGGTGCTCGCGCTCCATGCCGGACCCACTGCGGACGATGATGGTCATCTTGCCGCGGCGCTTGTCGGTTCGCAGTTCGACGCGCCCGGAGATTTCCGCCATCGCAGCGGGGTCTTTCGGCTTGCGGGCCTCAAAGACTTCCGTCACACGCGGCAGGCCGCCGGTGATGTCCTGCGTCCCGGCGACTTCTCGCGGCTGGCGGGCCAACAAGTGGCCGGCCCGGACGGTTTGCCCTTCCTTCACCTCGATATGGGCCTTTGACGGCAGATAGTGGAAGTCCAGAATCTTGCCGCTCTTGTCCTCAAGGACGATCCGGGGATGCTTTTCGCCTTTGTGCTCGATAACGACCAGGCGTTGGCCCTCACGCTCGCTGTCGATGCGAACCGTCTCCCCCTCTTCAATATCCTGGAACCGCACGACACCGTTGGCCTCGGCCAGAATCGGCGTTCGGTGCGGGTCCCACGTGACGAGGCGTTGGCCCTTCTTGATCTTTTCGCCGTCCATCCCCAACACGAACGCCCCGTAGGGGACTTTGTGTTTTTCGAGTTCGCGCCCCTTGGGGTCCAATACGGCGATTTCGCCATTTCGCTTGAGGGCGATGAGTTGCTTCTTGCGACCGACGGCGTCAACGGTGTTCAGCTCGCGGTGAAGCACGGTCCCGGAAAATCCGGAGACGATCTCGTTGTCCAGAACGGCGCGGGTGGCCACACCACCGGTGTGGAACGTCCGCATCGTCAGCTGTGTGCCGGGCTCGCCAATGGACTGGGCGGCGATGATGCCAATGGCCGTCCCTTCTTCCACCATGTGGCCTGATGCCATGTCCACGCCGTAGCAGGTCGCGCAGCACCCCACTTGGCTTTCGCACGTCAGTGAGCTTCGAACGCGAATCGACTCCATGCCGAGTTCTTCGATCTTCGAGGCCGCATCCTTCGTGATGATCTGGTTCTCGCGAACGATCACGTCATCGGTCAGCGGATTGACGATGTTCTCGCGCGCGGTTCGTCCGACGATCATCTCGGCCAGAGGCACGTCGACCTGCTCGCCCTTGTAGATCGCGGTCTTGGGAATACCTTTGAGCGTCCGGCAATCGATCTTGGTAATGACGACGTTCTGCGCCACGTCGGCGAGTTTGCGTGTCAGGTAGCCCGAGTCCGCCGTCTTGAGGGCCGTATCGGCCAGGCCTTTTCGGGCGCCGTGGGTCGAGCTGAAGTATTCCAGCACCGTCAGCCCTTCACGAAAGTTGGCCTTAATCGGCGCTTCGATAATCTCACCGGAGGGCTTGCTCATCAGCCCTCGCATGCCGGCCAACTGACGGATCTGGTCGATGTTGCCGCGTGCATTGGAGTGGAACATCATCCAAATCGGGTTGAGGTAGTTCGGGTCGTCTTCGCGTCGATCCGTTCGCAGGGCCTCCAGCAGCGCTTTGGTTACCTCTTCGCGGGCGTGAATCCACACGTCGACGATCTGGTTGTACCGCTCGCCTTCGGTGATGGCGCCGGCGCGGAAGTCGGCCTCGACGGCATCCACGCGATCCTGGGCGCGGTCCAGAATCTCGCCCTTGTCCTTCGGGATGGTCACGTCGGCAATGCCGAATGACACGCCCGCCAGTGTCGAATAATGAAAGCCCAGCGTCTTTATATCGTCCAGCAAATCGATCGTGTGGGCGCGGCCCAGAATCCGATGGCAGTCGCTGATCACGCCGCTGGCGGCCTTGGCGCTGATAGCGATGTTGTAAAACGGCATACCCTCGGGCAGGATATCGTTGAAGATGCACCGCCCGGCGGTGGTGAGGATTCGTCCCTTGTCGGCCTTGTAGGACTGGTCTTCCTCGACCACGTCAATGCCTGTGCGCACGCGCACGACCACCGGGGCGTGCATGCCAACCCGCCCCAACTCGCAGGCCGTGATCGCCTCGTCCATGCTGTGGAAGACCGGGTGCTCCAGCCCGCCCTCGAACCGGGCCGTCCGGACCGACGAGGAGACAAACGCCGAGCCATGTCCCAGCGTCAGGTAGTAGCAGCCCAGCACGATATCCTGCATCGGCATGGCGATCGGCGCGCCGCTGGCCGGCGAGAAAATATTGTTCGTTGCCAGCATCAGCACGTGCGTCTCGGCCTGGGCCTCGACGCTCAGCGGCAGGTGGACGGCCATTTGGTCGCCGTCGAAGTCGGCGTTGAAGCCCTTGCACACCAACGGATGGATCTTGATGGCGTTGCCTTCGACCAGCACCGGCTCGAACGCCTGGATACCCATGCGGTGCAGCGTGGGAGCGCGGTTCAGCATGACGGGATGCTGGTAGATGACCTCTTCGAGGATGTCCCAGATTTCCCGGTCGCGCCGCTCGAGCATCTTCTTGGCCGACTTGATCGTATCGGCCAGCCCGCGCTGCTTAAGCTTGCGGATGATGAAGGGCTGGTAGAGTTCCAGCGCGATCTTCTTGGGCAGGCCGCACTGGTGGAGGCGCAACTCGGGGCCGACGACAATCACGGACCGGCCGGAGTAGTCCACGCGCTTGCCCAGCAGGTTCTCGCGGAAGCGGCCCTGCTTGCCCTTGATCATATCGGTGAGGCTTTTCAGCGGACGGTTGGCCGTTCCCTGCACGGGGCGGCGGCATCGACCGTTGTCGAACAGGGAGTCGACGGCCTGCTGAAGCATCCGCTTTTCATTGCGGATAATGACCTCCGGCGCGTTGAGGTCCATCAGCTTCTTCAACCGGTTGTTGCGGTTGATGATTCGCCGGTAAAGGTCGTTGAGATCGCTGGTGGCGAAATTGCCCGAATCCAACAGCACCAGAGGGCGCAGGTCCGGCGGGATGACGGGGATTACGTCCAACACCATCCACTCGGGCCGGTTGTCGCTGTCGCGAATCGCCTCGACGATTTTCAGCCGGTTGGTGTAGTCCTTGCGTTTCTGTTTCGAGCCGGTTTCCGCCAGATCGATCCGCAACTGCGCCGAAAGCGCGACCAGGTCCAGGGCGGTCAACAGTTTGCGGATGGCCTCGGCCCCCATGTCGGCCTTGAATGCCGAATCGGGGTATTGCACGCGGGCGGCCCGATATTCTTCTTCAGTCAAGAGTTGCTGGGGCTGCAACGGCGTATCGCCCGGGTCGGTGACGACGTAGTCCTGGAAGTAGATGACTTTTTCCAGGCTGGTGGTCTTCATGCTCAAGAGGGCCCCCAGCCGGCTGGGCATGGCCTTGAAGAACCAGATATGCACGATCGGCGCGGCCAACTCGATATGGCCCATTCGTTTTCGGCGCACGCGGCTGTGCGTGATCTTCACACCGCAACGATCGCAGATCATGCCCTTGTATTTCATCCCGCGGTACTTGCCGCAGGAGCATTCCCAGTCCTTTTCCGGACCGAAAATACGCTCACAGAATAAGCCATCTTTTTCCGGTCGATAAGTACGGTAATTGATCGTTTCCGGCTTACGTACTTCACCAAAAGACCAACTGCGAATATCATTGGGACTGGCCAGGGCAATCTTGACTGAACCATAATCATTAATACGATCGTAAATGCTTCCCATCATTTAGGGCTAACTCCTTATCTTAATTAGCGGATAGAAAAAGAAAACTATACGCTAAACGCTACACGCTAAACGCTAATTCAGGCTTTACGCTGACCGAGTTGATAGTGGTGGTTTTGATAGTTTCGCTGTTTGTGCTTTTAGTGGTGACAAATCTTTTTGGATTGCTCAGAAAGAACACGTTCAGGGCACAGGTGCAGGAATTTGTCTCGACAATGCAAATGGCCGCCAGTGCCGCCGCCGAGAGCGATAGAAGATACGAAGTTATTATTGATATTGCAGAACAAAGCTATACGCTCCGCCAGATTACTACGCCTGACTTATCACAGGTTCTGGAAGAAGAGATTATTGTCGAAAATGATTTTAGCGATAATTGCCGGGTTGCCTATGTTTTGTTTGACGACTTTTTATTTGGTGAGGACTCTTACACCAGTGACGGCAGAGCAATGTTTCGGGCTGGGCATGCGGGCTGGGCATATGGG
>LAZR01000540.1_pt1 | contig 28955 bp, 22 predicted proteins | sample 329461 | NCBI WGS metagenome assembly LAZR01 (sample SAMN03002196, study PRJNA259156) | marine sediment metagenome | biome: sea floor; feature: Hydrothermal impacted sediments; material: marine sediment; isolation source: Loki non-amplified sample from Loki's castle hydrothermal vent sediment ...
ATATCAATGCTCGCTGGGTCATCGAATCCTACCGGGCGAGACTACCCGACGACGAGACTGTTCGCAGGGTGCTGATAGCGGCTAACGCGAATCATCTGATTCCGATACTTGAGCAGTTGATGATTGAAGACAAGCGCATCGAACATGCGAAGCGTAATTTAAGGGATGCCAAACAGGTTTATCACCGTTTGGGTGAACTAAAAAAATCCAGACAAGTCACTACTGACGAGGAATAACCTTAATTCTAGGAGTAAAAATGACATCAGTTACTTTACAAGGTAATCCCTTCAATACTGTCGGTGAATTACCCGAGGTGGGGGCTGCTGCACCCGCATTCAGTTTAACCAAAGATGATTTGTCCGAACTGACATCTGCAGAATTATCAGGCAATGTCGTGTTGAATATTTTCCCATCGGTTGATACACCAACGTGTGCTATGTCTGTAAGACAATTCAATACAAAAGCCGCTGCATTAGATGACACAACAGTGATTTGTATTTCGAAAGATTTACCGTTTGCCATGGCTAGATTCTGTGGGGCCGAAGGCATAGATAACGTCATTAATGGCTCTGCATTTCGCTCCAGCTTTGCTGAGGACTATGGTGTTTTGATGCAAGACGGTCCTTTGGCGGGCTTGTGTTCAAGAGCCGTGGTGGTAATTGATGCAAATGGTAAGGTCTTATACACCGAGCAAGTTAAAGAAATTGCCGATGAACCTGATTATGACAAAGCCATAGAAGCACTGAGCTAGACTGTGATTGCAGAGACAAAAAGCCCTTTTTCTACATACCGTAGGAATAGGGCTTTTTTTCAGAGTCATTTTATTCACTGATTGAGCATGTCATCAATAGAGGTTGGATTATGAATACTGAACTTACCCAGCTTTATTCATCACTAATCATTAATGTCGAAATGCACCCTAGGGCAAAGTCGATCCACTTTTGGAGTGACCTTCGCTCAGGCAATATCAGTGCTGAAGTCAACTTAAGCCTACAGCCATTAAGTCATATAGAAGCTATTGAGGTGGATTTAGCATTGGCTGCTAATGCCCTAAGAACTCTGATATTGCCCAACTTTTATCAACTGTGTGTTGATATCGAAGCGATTTTTCATGGTGCTCAGCCATCGACATTGATTGATCAACTTGCCGAAGCTGACATTCAGCATTTACTCAATCTGTCACGTTATGCTCAGTCATGGCAGAGCAAGTATCCTGGAGAAGTGAAAAAGCTTTTACAGTATGTCTTGGTGCTGCCGGTATACAGTCAGATTTGGTCTCGACTAGCGGTAGAAGAGAGATCTGAGTTGACACAGCAGGTTAACGAGCTATTAAGTCAGCCGGGTAATGATTACCTTATTGGCTGTAAGCAGTTTCAACAACACTATCTGAAGCAGAGTCTACAAGCTCTGTCTCAAGCTCGACAACTGGTGTTTAGTTTCTTTGATTTGAGACCGGGGATAAACCCCGAAAGGCTCAATTCTCTGGTTCATAACACGCTACTGAATAATGAACATAGTCAGTTTGCATAAGTCGGCGTATAAATTAGGTATAACTTTTGCTCTTGATCCACGGAGTAAGCATATTTACGGATAACTTCAGAGGAATAGCATGAAGCACGTGTGGAAAAAGTATGACCCGGGCCCATTTTTTGACGAGCTCATGTTTGCTAAACATCAACCTAGGGCATTCAGTTACAAGTTACTAGATTACCTTCAAAGCATGGATGAGCAGGCTTTTTCACAACGCGTGCAAGAGTCTGAGCTAGAGATGATTGAGCGAGGTATTACCTTCACCATATATAGTGATGCCGGAAATATCGATCGTGCCTGGCCTTTTGATATTATTCCTCGGGCGATTCCTAAGAAAGAATGGGACCGCACCGAAAAAGGGCTCAAGCAACGAATACGTGCGTTAAATAAGTTCATTCAAGATGTCTATAATGAGGGCAAGATCTTCAAAGACGGCATTATGCCCCCTGAGGTAGTCTATGAATCAAAAGGCTACCGCAAAGAGTGTCAGGGTATGACTCCTGCACATGGGGTTTGGGCGAATATTTGTGGTTCCGATCTGGTTCGAGATGAAGACGGGACTTTCTATGTGCTTGAGGATAATCTTCGTGTGCCATCAGGTGTGGCCTATATGTTGGCTAATCGTAAAACAACAAAACGTGTTTTACCGGAATTATTTCGAACCTTAAGCATTAGTCCAGTAGATTCTTATCCTGAACAATTAGCCAATATGCTGGCATCACTTAGACCAGACTTAACTGATCCTACCATTGCGATTTTAACGCCCGGTATTTTCAATTCGGCCTATTTCGAGCATGCCTATCTTGCACAGCAGGCAGGTTTGATATTGTTAGAGGGCGCCGATCTCGTCGTCATGGAAGATGATTATGTTTATATGAAGACCATACATGGCTTGGAGCGTGTTGATGTCATCTACCGACGTATTGACGACGACTTTTTAGATCCTGAAGTATTTAGGGAAGACTCCATGTTAGGTGTGCCGGGGATTATGCGTTCATGGAAGGCCGGTAAGGTAGCCATTGCAAATGCACCGGGATGTGGTGTCGCGGATGATAAAGTCATTTATGCATTTGTGCCAGACATGATTCGTTACTATCTCGACGAAGAACCCATCCTGAGTAATGTGCCAACCTGGTTATGCCGTGAACAAGAGCAATTAGATCATGTTCTAGAACATTTATCAGAGCTGGTGGTTAAACCAGCTAATGAATCTGGTGGTTATGGCATGCTAGTAGGACCTCACTCAACTGCTGAAAAAGTGGAAGAATTCAGGAAACTACTCATTGACGATCCCACCAATTATATTGCTCAACCGACACTCAAATTATCGGTTTCACCGACCTCCTGTGATAATGGTGACATTGCACCGAGGCATGTGGATTTAAGACCCTTCATTTTGTCTGGAGACAGCCATTACGTGACTCCTGGTGGCTTGACACGTGTCGCACTTGTTGAGGGCTCTTTAGTGGTAAATTCATCGCAGGGTGGAGGTAGTAAAGACACCTGGATTGTTGACGAAGGCCAAGCAGTGGGAGAGAAATAATGTTATCACGAGTGGCCGAACGAATTTATTGGATGGCGCGTTATTTAGAACGTGTAGAAAATACAGCACGCCTTATTAATGTCCATACGGCATTGTTAATGGATTTACCTGAACATATTGAGTTGGACTGGTTTACCTTGATCACCATCTTAGATGCTGAAAAATTGTATGCCGAAAAGCACGACAGTGATACAGAACATAACATCATGCATTTTATGCTGGCTGATACCGACTATGGCTCCTCATTAATAAACAGTGTGGCTGCTGTTCGTGAAAATGCCAGAACATCGCTTGATGTACTGCCAGAGGAAGTCTGGGAGCAAGTCAACGAATTAAATTTATTAGTGAAAAGTGAATTGTCATCCATTGGTAACAGGCGGCGTAGGCAGAAGTTATTACTTACTATTATGGAATCATGTCAATGTATCTGGGGCATGATTTCAAATCATATGAGCCGTAATTTTGCCTATGATTTTCTTCAGGTAGCGAAATACCTTGAGCGTGCAGATATGACCAGTCGAATTTTAGAGTTAACATCGATGCTTGTATCTGATAAACGCAGTGAAGCATTGGGGCAAAACGAAGGTTTGTTCTGGGCAACATTACTTCGCGTTATTAATGCGCAGCAGATGTATATTCAATCTAATAATTCATCATTGAAAGCAAAAAAAGTCTTGGCCTTTTTAATCAAAGATGAGGTGTTTCCTCGTTCGTTAAATTACTCTTTGAAAGCCGTTGGTCATTATCTGTCATATCTACCAAAAGGTAATGAACTCGTGGCCGAACAAATAGCACTTTTAGAGAGCATGCAGACGTATTCTAATGAGAAACATCCGCCTGAGAATATCAGGCCAATGATGGATGCGTTGCAAGTTAAGCTGACTCAGTTAAGTGGTCAAATTATCAGTACCTGGTTTCACCCTGATTATTCATCTAAATGAGACGCTTTTATTGCCACTGCGGCCAAGAAGTTTTCTTCAATAATACCCATTGTGGGGTGTGTGGTAGTCAGTTAGGTTTTTCGGTAGAACAAAGGCAATTAAAAAGCCTTGTGGCGACTTCTGAGACAGGTATCTGGACTTTTCCCGATGACAACCGGGGGAAACACTATAAAGTGTGTTCTCACCGTGAGCATCTCATTGCATGTAATTGGTTGATCGCCAGCGATTCTCCTGAGACTCAGTGTGAGTCATGCGCTCTGACTCGAGTCATTCCTCCATTAAATAAAGAAGATAATTGGCGCCGTTGGCGAAACATTGAGTCTTCTAAGCGTCGAATGATATATGGACTTTTACGTCTTAATTTACCTATCTACCCTCGACATAAAGGCATTAATAACGGCTTAGTATTTGATTTTCTCGAAGATCAGCGAAGCAATCCACAAAGCGCTACTCCACATGTATTAAATGGACATGCTACAGGCTTAATCACCCTAAATGTGGCTGAAGCGGATGGAAGTTTTAGAGAGGCTACCAGAGAGGCGATGAATGAGCCTTATCGTACTTTGCTTGGTCATTTTCGCCACGAAATTGGGCATTTTTATTGGGATAATTTAATTAAAGGCTCCTCAGACTATGCTGCATTTTGCCAACAGTTCAATTATAGCGAACAGAATTATCAGCAGAGTCTAAACCAATATTATGCTGATGGCCCTCCTGATGATTGGCGTGAGCATTATATTTCAGCCTATTCCAGTGCTCATCCTATGGAGGATTGGGCTGAAACATGGGCACATTACATGATGATGATCGAAACGATGGAAACGGCGGGCAATTACGAGTTGTTAGCCAATATCGAGGAATACGCTGACTTTACTGAGCTGATGGCTGACTGGATGAGTTTGGTGGTAAAAATGAACGCGATTAATCGCAGTATTGGCAATAGAGATGCCTATCCTTTTGTGGTGTCAGAAACAGTACAGAATAAAATTGAATTCATTCATCATTGTGTTACAAAGTCGAAAAATGCTCAGGGATTCGAGGCATTTCAGTAAATGCCTGATAGAGTTTATTACTCCATTCATGCCGTAAATTTTGCAAGAACGCATTATCTTCATTAAAACGATAATGCTGATCAAACCTTAAGCTGTCCTTGGTGTAAATTAATACTTCTATTGGTGGACCCACACTGACATTACTTTTCATTGTCGAGTCCATAGAAATTAATGCACATGTTGCCGCATCGGTTAAAGACGTATCCATTTTTACAAAACGATCTAAAACTGGCTTTCCATATTTACTTTCACCTATCTGTAAATAAGGGGTTTCAGTAGACGTAGTAATGTGATTACCCTGAGGATATATCAGGAATGCTTGAGGGGCTTGCCCTGAAATCTGTCCGGCCATTAGCAATGTTGATTCCGGTGCAAAATTAGATTTTTGATCTTCAGAATGACGCCTAATGCGTGTGCTCAATACATCACCAATATAATCAGCCGCATCAGATAAGTAGTTTGAAGTATTCAGGTTTACTCTGTTTTGTTCGATGATATCGCGTTTGAGCTGTTCAATGACTGCTTGAGATGTCGCTAAATTACCGGCACTAAGAACAATGATCTTTCTATCTGGCGCGGTCTCGAATCGAGCCATCTTACTGTAAGTACTGACTTGATCGATGCCTGCATTTGTTCGCGAATCAGAGGTCAGTACTAAGCCTTCTTTTAATGCGATGGCAATACAATATGTCATATGGATTCCAAGTAAAACATAGCTTAATTAAGTGGTTAAACACCCAGTAAATATGGAGTGCAATACGGATTAAACAGAAGTAAAAATGACTTATACTCCTTGTTTATATCATACACACTTATTTTTCAATTTATACGCCATCAACACATTAAAAATAGTCTTTTCACACAAACACTTATGCATGGTATAGCAAACAATATTTCTGGCTTTAACAGTAATTTCACTTCGCTATATCAACACTAGCGACGACTAAATTTAGCTTAACTGGTTTATGGAATGAAAAAGATGTCTTTTAAGGTCTGGCAGTCATTGAAAATGAGTTTGTCTGCGATCACAATCTGTCTCTCAAGCGCATGTTCTCCTGTTACCGTCCTTAATGCCATGATTCCAGCCGAAGGCTATCAGAAGCAGGCTGATATTGCCTACGGTGCCCTGTCTAGACAGACGCTCGACATTTACACGCCAGTGTATGTGTCACCAGCCCAGCGATTAAAAACAGTGCTATTTTTTTATGGCGGGAGCTGGGATTCTGGAAGAAAAGAAGATTATAAATTTGTCGCGGAGGCTCTGACCTCTGCTGGTTACATTGTGGTCATTCCAGATTATCGTGTTTACCCGGACGTGATTTTTCCTGAGTTTATGGCAGATGCTGCAAAAGCGGTAAGTTGGACAAAACAACACGTCGCTCAATACGGTGGTGATGAAAAAGAAATCTATCTCATGGGGCATTCTGCAGGTGCACACATTGCCGCAATGCTAACCTTAGATAAGCAATTTTTAGCTAAGCAAAACCTTTCCCCTATGGCTATTAAAGGCATGATTGGTTTGGCTGGTCCATATGATTTTTTACCGCTTAAAAGTAATCGTTTAAAAACGATATTTGGTCCAGAAAATGAGCGTTGGAAAAGTCAGCCAATTAATTTTGTTGCTGGAGAAAATCCACCCATGCTTTTGTTAGTGGGAGAGAAGGATCGAACGGTATTACCTCGCAATACATATCATTTGGCAGATAAAGTTAAGCAGAAAGGTGGCAAGGTGGAGCTGATAAGTTTTCAGGACTATAACCATGTTCAGATGATATCTCATCTGGCTAAGCCACTAAGAAAAGATGGCAAGTTGAGAGCCAGTATTATTGAGTTTCTTGAAAGGAATTAATCCGCTTCATTTTTAGGCAGAAGCAGTAATGGATTAATGCTTGGACAGATTTTTAATACGACTGAGGTCGGCTGCTGGGTGTTATTTTTTAGTAAATAAACGGGATAATCATGACCTGCTGATAGCTTATCAACCTGAGCTAAATTAATGACATATCGTGTTTCGGAGAGCTTATGTGGTTTTAAGGAAATCGCTTTTTCAGCAACAGTAATAAACCATTCGCCATTCAGCTGTTTAAGTGGATCTCCAGAAACAATAAGCTGTTGATTAGGCAATAGGCAGCCGCTCGGTGACAGTGTTACCTCTCCATTATTCGTTGCTTTTAATGTAGGTAAGCTGGGGTTAGCCGTCTCAAGCTTTTTTACACCACGCGTATCCTTATCAGCGAAAGCGATGTTAGTTGCCAACAGGAAACAAAGAAAAGCGCTCATGAATGAGCGCTTCAACTTTACATTAAACCAGCTTGATAAAGGCATCAGAGTTGATTATTACACTTGTTGAATGTGAATTATGATGCCGAAATCCCTTTTGACGTGATGACAATCATCTTATTCACTTGCATATCTTCCATCGTGTAGGGAATCCCGCCAGTGCCTAAACCCGAGTGTTTTTCACCTGCAAATGGCATCCAGTCAACACGAAATGCCGTATGTTCATTAATCATCACAGCAGTGGCGTTAAGTTTATCCGCAGCATACATGGCGGCATCGATTTCTTTACTGTAAACAGAGGCTTGGAAAGAAAAAGGCAATGAATTTGCGCGACTGATAGCCTCATCAATATCATCATAAGGATAGATACAAACTACGGGGCCAAATACTTCTGCCGAACTTACTTTTGCATTAGCAGAAGGATTAAAAAGGACTGTGGGGGCATAACAATTGTTAGGCAATACTTCAGCACCAGAGAAGCATTCAGCCCCTGTATCGATAGCTTCTTTAACCCAATCATCAATGCGTGTAAGTTCAGATTTTTTGATGATAGGACCGACTTCGGTATTGGATGATGTTGGATCACCAACGGTCAACCCTTTTGCTGCTTTAGCCAATTTCATTGCAAGATCACGCGCTATGCTGCTGTGGGCGTAAATTCGTTGCACAGACACACAGACCTGACCGGCATGATAAAAACTACCTTTACTTAGCCCTGCGATAGCAGCATCGACATCAGCATCATTAGTTACGATTACGGGGGCAACACCACCATGCTCTAATGCGCATCGTGTGCCTGGTGCCAGTTTAGAGCGTAAATACCAGCCTACTTTTGCACTACCAATGAAGCTTAAGAAAGCAACACGCTCATCCGTTACGAGCGTTTCAGTAGTGTCATGACTATCTGTCAGTAATGCTTGGCACCATGCTTTAGGTAAGCCAGCTTGATGGAATATTTCTACCAGTCGAAAACAAGATAATGGTGTTTTTTCTGCGGGTTTGACGATGACAGGACAGCCAGTGGCAATTGCTGGTCCCACTTGATGAGCAATCAAGTTCAGCGGGTGATTAAAGGCACTGATTGCCACTACGACACCAATCGGTTCTTTTTTGAAGGTGGTGAGTCGATGTTGTGACGCCGGGTTTATGCCCATAGGAATCGTATGTGGAGCGTCGTTACGAAGACCGTCAACACAGGCCCGGATACTATCAATACAGCGTGTCATTTCGACCTGAGAATCTATCAGAGGTTTACCGCCTTCAGCAGCGGCACCTAGAGCCAATTCCTCGGCTTGTGATTTCATCAATGTGATCGCTTTTTCAAGTATAGCAATACGCTGTGTCACCGGAAGCCATTGGCTGCGGTCTGAGTATAGTGCGTGCGCTGTTGATAAGGCTTTTTCGATATCTGCTGAGTTGGCTTGTTCAACCGAACCAATAATTTGGTCATTGAAGGGTGATATGACATCGACCTTTGTTGCTTGTATTGGTGTATGGCCAGCAATCTTTAGTGAAAAATGGGGCGTGGTGGTCATGAAACCTCCTTTAAAGAATACAAATTTTTTGTTTAAGACCTTCACTAAGGATGGAGTAATTCAGTGAGTAATCAACAGCAAGATCGATAAGATGTACCCCTTTTGAATTCAGAGCTGTGTTTAATACATCAACAAACTCAGCATGTGTAGTAGGCCGATGACCAATAGCGCCATAACTATCAGCATATTTAACAAAGTCTGGATTATTAAATGTCAGACCGTAGTCTTCAAAGCCCATACCTTCTTGTTTCCAACGAATCATGCCGTAGGCATTATCATTGAGAAAGAGCACAACTAAGTCTAAATTTAAGCGCACAGCTGTTTCTAACTCTTGCGAGTTCATCATGAAACCACCATCACCACATACCGCCATGACTTTTTGGTCTTGATGAATCATTTTGGCCATCATCGCAGTGGGAAGACCTGCCCCCATTGTAGCGAGGGCATTATCTAATAATAGTGAGTTGTAGTAGTAGCTTGGGTAGTTCCGGGCAAACCAGATTTTATACACACCATTATCGAGAGCCACGATGTCATCATCGCCCATGGCTTCACGAATCACTCTTACGGCACTTTGAGGTAATACTGGGAAACGGTCATCATCACTGTATTTGGATAAGCGAGTATGGACTTCTTCCTTCACTTTGTAGAAATACGTGAAATCCCAATGCTCTTGAGGTGTCATATTGGCGGTTAAACGATTTATCGAGGTCGCTATATCGCCGACAACATCTAATTGAGGGAAATAAACGGGATCAATTTCGGCAGCATGGAAATTAATATGGATAACTTGAGCTCCACCATCTTTCATAAAGAAAGGGGGTTTTTCAACTTCATCATGACCGACATTGATAATCAGATCGGCCCGCTCTATAGCACAATGGAGAAAGTCTGACTCAGATAAAGCTGCCGTGCCTAGGTAGCTATCATGTCGCTCATCAATTACCCCCTTACCCAGCTGGGTATTAAAGAAAGGAATACCCGTTTGTTCGACAAATTTGGTCAATGCCACACTGCTGCGTTTACGGTTTGCACCAGCACCAATCAGTAATAGAGGCATTTTTGCTTCCTCTATCATTTTCAAGGCATTTTGGATGGTGCGGTTATCTGCATCTGGACGACGAATATGCTCGACGGTATAAATACGCTGATGGGCTTCTTCTGCTGCAATATCTTCGGGTAATTCGATATGAACAGCCCCTGGGCGTTCTTCTACAGCAATGCGAAACGACTCCCTGACAGTGGCTGCGATGGTGCTGCCATGAACAATTTGTTTAGTGAACTTGGTAATGGGGCGCATCATATTCACCACATCAACTATCTGAAATAAAGCCTGTTTGCTCTCTTTGATAGGCTTTTGTCCGGTAATAATTAACATTGGCATTCCACCTAGCTGAGCGTAGGCGGCGGGAGTGACTAAGTTCGTTGCACCTGGACCTAAGGTGGATAGACAGACACCAGGTTTGCCCGTCAGTCGACCATAGTTGGCAGCCATAAACCCGGCTGCTTGCTCATGTCGAGTGATAATCAGACGAATAGAGGAGTCTCGTAAGGAGTTGAGAAAGTCTAAGTTCTCTTCACCCGGTATACCAAAGATATACTCGACCCCTTCGTTTTCCAGCGCTTTGACGAGTAGGTCTGATGTTTTCATGATATTTCCTTATCGTAAGATGAGAGCAATCTGAACTGTGTTGTGTTCGATTATAATGCCATAAATCAATCTATGGCTACGGCGGAATGATGCCAATTTCAACACGTCTATTCATGGCACGACCTTTACTGCTTAAATTTGAGCGAATAGGCATCGTATCGGCATAAGCCTCAATCCTAAATTGCGTGGCTTTTAACTCAGGGTATTTCAACAAGGTCATAAGTACTGAGGTAGCACGAGCTGCCGATAGTTCCCAGTTCGAACGATAAATATCTGATCGTAATGGCAAATTATCACTGTGGCCTGACACGATGAATTGTGTATCAATTTCAGCAAGCACTTTAGCAATGTAATTGAGAACGGGCACAAAGTTGGCTTTTAAATCAGCCTGACCTGATGGAAAAGATGCCCGTTCATTAATGCGAATAATGACTCTATCCTCTATGGTTTCTAGACTTATCAGTCCGGCCTCAATTGCTTTGGCAAACTTTTTCCTTAAGAGCAGGGTTAAGCTATTGGCTTTTGCGATTTGATAGACCTGGGCGTCATGAATTTTAAGCATGTTTTCGTTAGAACTTTGAATATTTTGCCTGATATCAGCGAGTGGCGTGACCTTGTCACTAGGGGCAGGAGAAAATGTTTGTTGAATGATACTAGTGCCTTTGACAATATCTTTGACGGGATCTGGCCTGTCTACACCAAAGGCATTCTCCATAGACTTCACGACCATCTTAAACTGCAGAGCGTCAATTTCAGCCATCGACAGTAGCAATACAAAAAAGCACATCAATAACGTCATTAAATCGGCAAAAGTAGCGAGATAACGAGGTTGACCGACACTTTTTTTCGCTTGCCGAATAGCTGGTGGTTCCGAACTCATGAATTAAATGTTTAGATCCTTGATGAATAAATGGATTGTAACACCAAAATAGCATATTCAATTCATTGATTGAAAACACATATTATGGTTTATTACATATTCATGACCACCACCAGAATGGATGCTTATGGCGATGTTTTTATCTGACTATTTATTCATGATGCGTTAGGATGAGTTACCAGTAACAGAGAAGTTTATCTGCTCTGTTACATATCAAATAATAATTAGAATAGAGACGTATATAAGACAGATGAATCGTTATACACTTCACAAAAACAAGCTATTGATTTATTTCTGTCTTTTAGCATTATTACTGATTATTACTGCCACTGTTCTTAGTACAGTATTGACTGAAAAAGCCTTATATCAACGTCAACTATCCACTCAATCACAACTAGATAAATACCACGATCTGCTTTCAGCTGACTTGAATAGCTATGTTCAGACCATTGATGTGTTGAGCAGCCTTTTTATAGTTAATCCATCAATATCTCAAGCTGACTTTCAGCAAGCAGTAAGATATTTGGTCAATGATGACTCTGTCATTCGAAACATTACTGCCGCTCCAGACATGAAGATTCGTTATGTCTATCCAGAGCAGGGTAATGATGACGTAATTGGATTGGATTATCGTCAGCTACCTGAGCAATCAGAACCGGCAGAAAGAGCGAGGTTGACAGGTAAAGTGGTTGTGGCAGGTCCTCTTACCTTAAAGCAGGGCGGTGAAGGCCTCATCCTCAGAAAACCGGTTTATCTGAACGGACAAGATAAAACTGACAAAACCTTCTGGGGCCTCATTTCTATTGTGCTGGATCTGCAACGATTTGAAGCCGAAAACCACCTTGGCGATGACTCATTCTTTCAGTTTGCTATCAAGGGAAGAAATAGTTTAGGTCGTGCTGGCGATGTTTTTTTTGGCGATCCTGAGATATTTGATCAGGGGGCACTGACTAAGACATTAAAACTTCCGGAAGGTGAGTGGTTGTTGGCTATACAACCCGTTGGTGGCATGCATGAGTCTGACAAAACCTATTGGCAACGCACCTTGATCATCTACGGCTTTACATTACTGATAATGATATTTCTGATTATCATTGTGCGATTTTTTTCTATAGCCACAGTCGCTAATGCGAAATACAGAAAGTTAATTCATAGCTCACCGGTACCCTATGTGATGCTGACGAGTGAGCAAAAGGTATTGTTTATTAATCATGCTTTTACAGACACCTATGGCTATGATGCTGACAATATTGACTCCTTACCCGAGTGGCCAGAATTAATCTCATTAGCTCAGAAAAATCGACATGCTTATAATTTTGAAACCGAAGAGGATGCTGAGTTATCACATATTCAAGGCTTGACCTCTGCCTTTGAAATCAAGCTGCATACGCAAAATAACAAACAGAAAGTAGCGCTAGTCAATAGCTCGCTAGTAGAAAATTCCTTTGGTGATCAGACCCTGCTTGTTGTCTATGACATTACTGTTAGGAAAGAAGCTGAAGAACAATTACGTTTTTCATCTCGGGTCTTTAATCAGGCGCAAGAGGGTATTATCGTCACTGAGACCAATGGCACAATCATTGATGTCAATCCTGCGTTTTGTGATATCACCGGCTATTATCGTGAGGAAGTCATTGGCAAAAAGCCCAATATGCTCAAATCTGGTCGTCATTCACGCGCCTTTTTCACTAACCTTTGGCAGTCGCTTACTGAGCATGGTTACTGGCAGGGAGAAATATGGAATAAACGTAAAAACAATGAGTTATATGCTGAGTTACTGACGATTTCAGCCTTGATTGAAGAAGATGGCTCAACCAAACATTATGTCGGTCTGTTTTCCGATATTACTCATGTTAAACAGCAGCAAGAAACACTTGAGTTGATGGCACATTATGATGTGTTAACCAAACTTCCTAATAGGGTCTTATTTGCCGATCGTTTTTCCCAAGCCGTTGCTCATTGCAAACGCACACAAACGATGTTGGCCGTTTGTTTTCTCGATTTGGATAACTTTAAGCCGGTTAACGATACTTATGGACATGATGCTGGTGATCAATTGCTGATTGAGGTCGCCTCGCGGCTAAAAAGCAGCGTTCGTGAAGAAGATACTATTTCTAGGTTTGGAGGCGATGAGTTTGCCATTATTTTTAGAGATATTCATTCTGAGCATGAGTGTGAAGAGTTTCTAAAGCGGATTCATACCTCACTTGCACAGCCCTATCAAATTGATGAGTTACGTTTGACCATTAGTGCCTCTAGTGGTGTGAGTTTTTACAGTGATGAACATGATGATCTTGATACCCTGCTTCGTCATGCTGATCAGAGTATGTATAAGGCAAAGCTGACGGGCAGAAATAATTACCAGTTATTCAATTCAGCTGACAATGAACAAACCATAGAAAAACAAACGAGATTAAATGAAATTCGTGAGGGACTTCGCTCTGACCAGTTTTGTCTGTTTTATCAGCCAAAAGTAAATATGCGAACTGGAGAAGTGTTTGGGGTTGAAGCTCTAATTCGTTGGCTACATCCGACCAAAGGATTGATCCCTCCCATTCAATTTTTGCCTCTAATTATCGACTCTGAACTGGAAGTTGAAATGGGCTTATGGGTTGTTAATGCCGCGCTAGATGAACTTGAATCACTCCATAAAGCAGGTAAAAAACTCGAAGTGAGCGTTAACATTTCATCTTACCACTTACAATCCTCAAGTTTTATCAAAGATATCGAGTCAGCGTTGACTGAACATCCCGGTTTGGCATCAAGCTACTTTCAATTAGAAATTGTGGAGACCAGTGCTTTGGGGGATATTGGAGCTATCACTAGAGTGTTAAAACAATGCAGCGATGTCTTAGGTGTATCGGTTGCACTCGATGATTTTGGAACGGGGTATTCCTCACTAACGCATTTGCGTCATCTAAATGCTCGCACTATTAAGATTGATCAAAGTTTCATTCGTGACATGCTTGATGATCCACAAGATTATACGATTGTTGACGGTGTGACGGGCTTGGCAGAGTCCTTTAATCGCCAAGTCATTGCAGAAGGTGTTGAAACCATCGAGCATGGCCTCATGTTAATGATGATGGGCTGTGAAAGCGCCCAAGGCTATGGTATTGCACGTCCAATGCCATTTGACCAACTCTCAGAGTGGCTAGACTCCTACGAGCCCGTTAAGGCCTGGTTAGAAGCCGGTAAAGAAGTCTTGTCACCTCAACGTGAAGCGATTAAGTTTCTTCTACTGACACTGAAACGTTGGCATGAGCTATTTGAAAGCAGCGTCAATGCTAATGAGCATGGAGCTAGTCTTCATTGGCCAATTCTGGATCGGCACCGAAGCCATTGTGGACGTTGGATCCAACGGGTCACCTCGCAGCAGCTATTTTCACCACTATGGTTAGTTGAATTTGAGGATAAATATGTCAATTGGCAACAGTTGGCAAATGATATTTATCATTTGGTTATGTCAGATCAACACGAAAAAGCCTTTGAAAATATGCGTGACTACAACACTAAATATAGACAGTTGTTAAATCACATCAATCAATTTGAGTATCATTGAGTTTGAACTAGTAGCTGACCGTCTGAAAAGAAACTTCGCTTACTCATTACAGTCATAATTGTTGATAAGGTTATTCTCATTGAGTGAAATGATATGCGTGTATTTTTTGTCTTTTTCGTCCTTTGTCTTTCGGCATGTAGTAATTTACCCATGGCGATTAAAGACGCACCAAAACCAGATTTGATGTTATCGCAGGTCTCAAATGCAGCTTCTCAGTACCAAGGTCAATCAGTTCGATGGGGCGGACAGGTAATCACCGTAGATAATGATGAAGCAGGGGCTATCGTGCAGATTGCCCAATTTCCTTTGAATACTTTTGGTAGACCGAATACTAATGCTGATAGTGAAGGTCGCTTCATCATCAGCAGTAAATCGTTCATTGATCCCTATGTCTATAAAAAAGGCACGATGATTACGGTAGCTGGACAGGTGTCAGGTACGCAGAATGTTACCGTCGATAAAGCAAACTTATCCTTGCCTGTAGTTAATATGTCTGAGCTTTATCGTTGGACGCCCTCAGATTATGAAAAAGAGCCGTATTGGAAGCGGTATCCATACTACGATCCCTTTTTTGATCGGCCTTATTATCCACCAGGATGGGGACCATCCTGGCGTTATAATAATCGCTTGTACTGGTGAAATTAAGCGATTTCGATCAGTGTTTCGCCGGGCGTAACACGATCGCCTTTTTTCACATGAAGCGCTTTAACTGTGCCGGAAATATTAGCCAGTAATTCGGTTTCCATTTTCATGGCTTCCATGACTAACAGTGATTGACCGGCTTCAACTTCATCACCTTCTGTGACCAATACTTCTACCACATTGCCTGGTAATGGTGCTGTAACATGACCAGGCTCAGTAGCTTTCTTACGACCTCCGGAGCCATTGCCTTCACTGACATATTCGTTGAGTGACTCAAAAGTAACTTCTTCAGGCATGCCATCAATAGAGATGTAAAATTTACGTTTGCCGCCACCGACATCACCTACGCCGGTAATGGCGATATCATAACTTTCACCATGGACATCCACTTTGAATTCGGTTGCAATCGAATCTTTTGATGTTTGTCCCTCACTGACTGGAAGTAAGGCTTCAGCTTTTAAATTGCCATCGGCACGTTGTTGTAAAAACTCACGCCCCAGATCGGGGAACATGGCAAAGGTTAATACATCTTCTTCTGAAGTCGCTAATTCACCAATATCGGCACGTAGCTTAGTCAGTTCAGGTTTTAGTGCATCTGCCGGTCGTGACTCGATGACTTCTTCATTACCAATGGCTTTCTTTTGCAGCTCTTTATTGACCGGAGCTGGTGCTTGACCATAGCCACCTTGTAAATAGCGTTTTACCTCATTGGTGATGGTTTTATAACGCTCGCCTGCCAGCACATTGTAAACGGCTTGGGTACCGACAATTTGAGAGGTTGGGGTGACTAAAGGTGGATAACCTAAGTCTTCCCGTACACGCGGGATTTCTGCGAATACATCACGAATTTTATCCAAAGCATTTTGTTCTTTTAGCTGATTCGCTAAGTTAGACATCATACCGCCAGGGACTTGATTGATTTGTACCGAGACATCTTCCCCAGTAAATTCACTTTCAAACTGATGGTATTTCTTACGAACGTCACGAAAGTAATCCGCGATCTCTGACAATAAGTTGAGATCAAGTCCGGTATCCCAATCGGTATTTCTAAGCGCTGCGACTTGAGATTCTGTTGCCGGGTGACTTGTGCCGCCAGCGAATGAAGAGATCGCCGTATCAATACGATCCACACCTGCCTCAATGGCTTTCAGTTGGCACTGCGCCGCTAAACCAGATGTGGCATGGCTATGAATAACCAATGGCAGATTGACTTCTGCTTTGATAGCTTTAACCAGGTCATAGGCAGGATAAGGAGCGAGAAGTCCAGCCATGTCTTTAATGGCAATAGAATCAGCCCCCATGGCTTGTAAATCTTTGGCGAGTTTTACAAACAATTCTGGTGTGTGAACAGGGCTAGTGGTGTAAGCAATGGTCCCTTGAGCATGTTTACCGGCTTTTTTGACGGCCTTCATCGCTGTTTCAAGATTGCGGATATCGTTAAGTGCATCAAACACACGAAATACATCAATCCCATTATCAGCAGCACGCTGAACAAACGCTTCCACTACATCATCAGCGTAATGGCGATAGCCAAGTAAATTCTGACCACGTAATAACATTTGCAACCGTGTATTGGGTAAGGCAGCTTTAAGTTGGCGTAGACGTTCCCATGGATCTTCTTTTAAGTATCTAACGCACGCGTCAAATGTGGCGCCGCCCCAGACTTCTAATGACCAGTAGCCAACTTTATCCAATTTCTCACATATTGGCAGCATATCGTCAGTGCGCATGCGGGTAGCGATGAGGGATTGATGCGCATCACGCAGAATGACATCAGTAACTTCAATTTTTTTCATAATAACTCCAGCTAGTGGTGAGGCTTACCAGCCTGCATGGGCTGCGATTGCAGTGGCCAAGGCCAGCGCGACTGCACTGGGACGTCGTTTGTTTGAATAGTCGAGTAGTTCTGGGTGGCTTGGCACAAAACTCGTGTCAAAATGACCAGAACGGAAATCAGGATGATTCAAAATCTGTTTGTAATAATTTTCGGTGGTTTTAATACCGTGTAAACGCATATCGTCCAAAGCACGCTGGCCACGGTTGATCGCATCTTCCCAGTCTAATGCCCACACCACCAGTTTGAGACACATTGAGTCATAGTAAGGTGGTATTTCATAACCGGTATAAATCGCCGTATCAACTCGGACACCCGGTCCACCCGGTGCGTAGTAATGCGTAATACGACCAAAACTCGGTAAAAAATCATTTTTAGGATCTTCAGCATTGATACGAAATTGCAGAGCAAAACCACGGTAACTAATGTCTTGTTGGCGATAGCTCAATGGCAAGCCTGAAGCGATGCGTAACTGTTCCCGGACTATATCCACACCGGTAATTTGTTCAGTGATGGTATGTTCGACTTGAACACGTGTATTCATCTCCATGAAGTACACTTCATTACCCGTTAATAAAAACTCCACGGTACCTGCATTTTCATACCCCACTGCTTTCGCTGCTTTAACCGCTAAATCACCGACATAATCACGTTGTTCAGGGGTTAACTGTGGGCTGGGGGCGATTTCAATTAATTTCTGGTTACGACGTTGGATCGAACAGTCACGCTCGTAGAGATGGACAACATTGCCTTCACTGTCGCCCAGAATTTGCACCTCAATATGACGTGGATTTACGATACACTTTTCAAGAAACACTTCGGCAGATCCGAAGGCTTTCGTTGCCTCAGAAATGACCCGAGGATACTGTTGACGTAACTCGTCAGGGCTATCACAACGACGAATACCACGACCACCACCACCTGATGTGGCTTTAATCATGATGGGGTAACCCACTTCTTCTGCAAGCGCTAATGCTTCCTCAACATTCGCCAAGTTTCCATCAGAGCCTGGCGTTATTGGTACACCTGCAGCACGCATGCTATCTCGAGCTGATGTTTTATCACCCATTTTGTCGATAACAGTTGATTTGGGCCCCACAAACTGGATGTTATGTTTTTCACATAAACGGGCAAACTCCGCATTCTCTGACAAAAATCCATAGCCAGGATGAATGGCGTCACAGCCTGTTTCGAGGGCTAAATTAACAATACGTAATGGATCTAAGTAACCTGCTAAAGGATCTTCACCTAGTGAATACGACTCATCAGCACGCTTAACGTGTAAGGCATATCGATCCGGTTCAGTGTAAATGGCAACGGAACGAATCCCCATTTCGGCACAGGCTCGCACGATACGAACAGCGATTTCCCCCCGATTGGCAATTAAGACTTTCTTGATCATGAATTACTCCAGACTGAATCTAGAAGTAGGCTAAAGCAAACCAGTCATAAAGAAAAATTGATATAATTTTGATTACAGATAAGTAATAGCTTATGCATTAGGTGTGGAACTTAGTATGTCATTGACTTTACAGCAATTAATTAGTCGTTTGTCGTTCAGACAAATGCAGGTGTTTCAGGCCGTCTATCAGCAACAAGGTTATGGCAAAGCCGCTGAAAGTCTTGGTCTGACACAACCTGCGGTTAGCTCACAAGTGAAGAAGTTAGAGGAAGCATTGGGTCAGCCGCTATTTGAATTTGTGGGCAGAAAGCTTTACTGCACCTTAGCGGGAGAGAGTGTTGCTCAGCATATCATCCAGATATTTGAGCAAGTTCAAAATTTACAGAGTGAACTTCATCGTCTAGAGGGACATTTATCTGGAGAATTACATTTATGCGCAGTGAGCACAGCTCAATATGCGGTACCACATATATTAAGAGGGTTTGTCGCTCGCTATCCACGAGTTAATGTGAATTTAAATATTGTGAATCGCACTCAGGCGATCGAGCGTTTAAAAGATAATAAAGAAGACTTAGTGATTATGGGGCTCGTACCTAATGATCGGTCTTTGGCTTCATTACCGTTTTTAGATAATGAGTTGATACCCGTGATGTCAGCTCAGCATGCTCTGGCCTCAAAAAAGGACGTGAGTGCCCAAGCTTTTTTGGATGCTAATTTATTGAGTCGTGAACAAGGCTCAGGTAATCGGCTAGCTTTAGAGCAGCATTGCCAACAGCAACGCTTATTATTCAATCCTTACATGCAGCTAGGGTCTAACGATGCCATAAAACATGCTGTTATTGCGGGTTTAGGTGTGGCGGTATTACCTAAATTAAGTGTATTGGCAGAACTGAAATTAGGGCAGTTAAAGGCACCGGATATCAAAGGCTTTCCATTACGGAGAACGTGGTGTCTAGTATCGCCACAGCGTAAACACTCTACACCCGTTGCCCAAGCTTTCTTGGACTATATCCAGAGTAACCTGAAAGAAATACACGACTATTTTCAGGCGTTGAATACAGTTTGAGAGTTTTAGCTGTCTTCAGGCTTTTCAATGTCGATCTGATGATTGGCCTTAAGTCGTTTTGATGAAAGATAGTGTTGATTATGACGATTGGAGAAAACGCCTGTTGGGCGCTTGCCATCAACTTGAATGCCTGCTGCGTTAAGTTGTTTGCATTTGTCAGGATTGTTCGTGAGGAGAGTTAATCGTTGAACCTTAAGTGCTTTAAGCATATCTGCAGCCACATCATAATCACGTTCGTCCATGTTATGACCCAGTTCTAGATTAGCCGTAAACGTATCGTGACCGAGTTCTTGTAATCGATAGGCATCCACCTTTTCATACAAACCAATACCTCGACCTTCTTGACGAAGGTAAAGAAGGTAACCACCTTCTTTGTCTAAAATTGTCAGTGCTTCTTGCAGTTGGGGGCCACAGTCACATCTTGCTGAGCCTAAGGCATCACCTGTCACACATTCAGAATGGAGCCTGACTAATGGTGAGTTAGCGTCAGGTTGCCCTAACTTAAGAGCGAAGTGTTCTTTACCATCAACTAATCCGGTGAAACTATACATTTCAGTCATTGCTTCACGACCATCAGCCAGAATGATAGGCAACTTGACGGCGGTTCGGATAATCACTTGTTGCTGATGCTCTGGTGGCACCATATGTAATCTAAATGACCCAATAAAAGCCGATAATTTTCGTAGCAGGAATGTGTTCACAATATAAAAGTGGTTAGATATCAATCCTCAATTTTACTGCATAAACCGCTACTGCAGAATCATTTTTAATTTTCACTGTTCTGCAGCGAGCTGCTGAACTCAGTCTATGTCAGCCACAGTAGGCTTATGCTTGTGACTATTTATTTTTTTAATTAAGTTATGAATATGACGTGGGTTCTTAAATGCGACCCAAAATAGACCTGCCATCTGTACACTCAGGAAAATCCTGAGTAATGAAAAGGAAAAATCGGTATGTTTATTTGACCTCGAGTCGTAACATGGAAACCGTACAAACAAATACACAACCAACGAGGTAATTATTATGTGGACTAAACCAGAATATTCAGACATGCGTTTCGGCTTTGAAGTAACTATGTACATCTGCAATAGATAATAGTTTCTCAGTTGAAATAGAAAAGCCCCTTAATTGGGGCTTTTTTTTGCCTGTGATTTGGTAAAAAAGGGGGGTATACGCAATGTTCCTAATATACAACTTGGTCAGCACTTTATAGACTTCATTTAAAAACCATTTTAATCGGGTGAATGATGACTAAAGTTGGCACAGTTAAACAGATTTGGCGTTATCCAGTAAAAGGCATGGCGGGTGAGCAGCTTCAGCAATGTGAGTTAGGCAAGCTTGGCCTTAACGGTGACCGTATATGGGCCATACAAGATACAAAGCGTCAGGAAATTCAAAGCTGTAAGTTTCGCCCTGATTTATTGCGAGCCTCTGCACGCTGTCGAAAAGGTGACAATACGGGACCCGATGATCAGGTTGATATTACCCTGCCGGATGGATCCGTGGTGGGAAGTGACGAGCCTCATGTACATAAATATTTGTCGGTGCTTACAGGCTTAGATTCCACACTAGAACCCTTGAGATCAATTGACGACGCAGACTTTTACCGTCGTTACAAAAAAGATGACCATACGTGGCTTGAGGAATTAAAAGCGACCTTCGATCGTGAACCTGGTGAGCCTTTGCCTGATTTAGATAATTTGCCTGAGCAAATGCAAGAGTTTGTTTCCTTACCTGGCACCTTTTTCCTAGTTACTCCCTTTCATCTAATCACCACCGCCAGCTTGGACTATATGAAACAGCTGCGACCGGATTCTGATTGGGCGGTCGAGCGCTTTCGCCCCAACATTGTTATTGAAACGTTACCTGGTATGGATGGCTTGGTTGAGCAAGCCTGGTTAAACAAAACCATGAGAATATCAGCTGCCAAAGTCGATTGTTGTGATGCCGCGCCACGATGCGGGGCTGTCACCAGAGAGCAAGCCACGATAGGAAAAGATACAGATATTCTGCGAAGTATCGTTAAACAAGCCGATCAAAACCTCGGTATTTACGGCAATATCATCGATGCAGGTCTGATCTCGGTCAGTGATGAGGTTTTCATCGATTGAGACAGCATTATCTAGCTGCCTGCCTTAAGGCTTCATAAAACGCGTTTCAATAATCATCGACTCTGGTGAGCTATCACGCTTAACCTGCCAGCCTTGAGCTAACACATAGTCTAAAGCGGCTTGATAGGTATCAAAACATTCTTGTGTATTTTCTTTTTCGACTTGATAAACCGTTTTATCATCTTGTTTTCTCGGTTCTATCGTTGCTTGTGGTTTCATCTTGTTTTCCCCTATTTTGATAAAAGCTAAGGCTTGCCGAGCTTAGTGCCTTTATATTGACTATACTGGCATAAGTGACAGCTTGAACTCACATTAGTTGAGTAGGTAAAGCGTTATAGACACAGCAAAGATATGTAGAACATTGGTGGAGGCATCATGAGCGAACAAGAAAATAAATCAGCAGTTATGGATGAACAAATGATCGCGCTTGCGCAACAGGTTTTTCAATTAGTTCGTGAAGGGGACACTAATCAATTAGCCGGCGTATTAGAAAAAGGTTTTCCGGCCAATTTACGGAATGACAAAGGGGACAGTTTGCTGATGCTGGCCAGTTATAATGGTCATTACGACTCCACAGCATTACTTCTGCAATATGGCGCTGATCCTGAATTGCTGAACGATCGCCAGCAATCCCCGCTAGCAGGTGTGGCCTTTAAAGGTGACCGGAAAATTGCTGAGTTACTTATCAACCAAGGTGCAGATGTCAATCGCAAAACCCCTGATGGTAAAACAGCACTGATGTTTGCCGCTATGTTCAATCAAGTGGATGTGGTTGATTTGCTGATTGCAAAAGGTGCGGATATTGATGCCGTAACAGATGAAGGTAAAACTGCCATGATGCTGGCGGAAGCAATGGGTGCCTCAGACAGCATTAAGCGCCTTTCAGTAGCGTAGTCTGGCTTGTATTGGGCTAGGCGATATTATCGAGCGGTGTATCGTCTTTATCAATCAGATGTTGAAACTGAGCGGCTGGCAGTGCTTTTGAATATAAAAAACCTTGGCCGTAATCGCAGCCTGCGGCAAGAAGGAGATCGGCTTGAGCTTGCGTCTCAATACCCTCAGCAACAACCATAATCCCCAATTTATGGGCCATGGCAATGATGGCCTGACACAGTGCTTCACTCTCATAATCATTAGTACAGTCTTTAACGAATGATTGATCAATCTTCAAATAATCCACATGGAATTTTTTTAAGTAGGCAAGTGAGGAATAACCGGTACCAAAGTCATCAAGCGCGATTTGTAAACCTGAGCTATTTAACGTGCTTAAAAGCTGATCAGTGAACTTACTACTGTCCATCAATAAATTTTCAGTAATCTCAACAATGATGGCATCACCTGCTAAACCAATGTTTTCTAAATAATTGAGCCATGAGCAATGCTGATTATTTTTTTGAAACTGTGCTGGCGATTTATTGATACTGATTTTAAAGTTTTTACAATACTGCTCGCGCCAAGCCAATGTTTGTTTGGCCACATGTTGAAATATCCAGTCACCAATAGGGAAGATAAGCCCATTATCTTCAGCAATATGAATAAACTCTATTGGCGGAATATCCCCTAATTCATCATGATGCCAGCGGACCAAAGCTTCCGCTTTGTGGACTTTGCCTGATGCTAAATTGACAATTGGTTGGTAGACCATCATCAATTGTTCTTTAGCGATGACATGACGTAACTCATTACCAAGAAGAATTTTTCGGCTATTTTCTGACTGCATTTCTGGTGTAAAAAAATGCGAGCAATTTCGACCTTCTCGTTTAGCGGTATACATCGCATTATCCGCTGCATTGATTAACTCTTCCGCTGTGGTTGCGTCATCAGGAAAGATAGCAATGCCAATACTAGCGGTGACATAGGCAATCGATTCGTTTAATGGAAACGGCTCCGCCATTGTTTCTAAAACGCGACTGATAACTTGGCGAACATTACTGATGTCAGCGAGACTGCTCATGATGACGGAAAACTCATCACCGCCTAAACGAGCCAATGTATCTGAGTCCCGAATACATTCGGTAAGTCTAATCGCTGCTTCCATCAGTAATTTATCGCCATAGCAATGGCCCAATGAATCATTCACTTCTTTAAATTTATCGATGTCTAACGACAATAAAGCCAATTTTGTATGGTTTCTCGCTGTTTTATTTATGCCTTGAGAAAGACGATCATTAAATAAACGACGATTAGGCAGACCGGTCAACAAGTCAGTGCTTCTGCATTCTTTTTTTCACTAATATCTGAAAAGATCGAAACACGGTGACTGATATCATTATTCTGGTCGTATATAGAACTAATCGATAGCCACTTGATATATGAAGTGCCATTTTTCTGTGTACTTGAAACTTCCCCCTCCCATTTCCCTGTCTTATTCAATATTTCAAACATCTTTTCGTAGAATAAGGGCGCCTCTTCATTCGAACGCAAAAAGAGTGAGGATTGTCCGATTACTTCATCCGCTTGGTATCCGGTCAACTTGGTAAATGAGGGGTTAACATTAATAATGATATTGTTTTTATCTTCAACAATAACCGCCTCTGTTAGCGAGTTATACACAGCAGAAATTAAGGCCATTTCTACCTCATGCTCTTTCAATGAACTAACATCAATTAGTCCTGCTAAACCCTGACCTTCATTGGTATCTGGTTTTAATTCAATATTGACCCAGAGTGGCGTTGAGTGATGGCTTAATTTAACCTCAACTCGTGTTGACTGATTATTATGGAATGTCAGATCAAGAGCTTCGATGAAGGCTTGTTGGTTAGAAGGACAGATATATTCTGTGAGTTTCCGACCAATGAGAGCTGCTTTATCTGTGGCAAAAAGTGAGGCGCCTGGATTATTCACAGTGACAATTTCGCTATCAGGCTTGATAACAAAATACGCGACAGGAGCAAATTCAAACAAATTTGAATAACGATGTATCGCTTCTTGTTGAATGGAGTGTGGTGCTATTAGGTCGTTGTTTTGTAATTCTGAATCTAGTTTTTGAATCAAAGGTTCTGCGACTAAGGTGTGCTTGTCAGACATAAGCTTAGTGTCTGTATTTGTTAACAATCCGTGTTTTAATTTCCCTCTTGGCTTATTTTTATTTAACATTTTTACTCCACAGACTGATCGTCTTGGGTGGCGCTTTATTGCAAGTATTCACTTCTGGAATCACAAAGCTGCCCGCTATTAGCTAAGGAGTTAATTTCACTATACGCTGTATGGATATTTTCACAGTTATTTCGACATTAGCTATGTATCGTTTTTAAGATGATTGATAACAAGTAACGGGTCAGCAAGTAAAAATCCATCGTATTTGGCGAGCTTCGCTAGTGATCCTGTAAAGTGTTCAACAACCGTTCCAAGAGTGAATAAACAAGATGAAGTCCCTAAAAACTCAGTTACTGTCCTACCGTCGACTTTTTATTTGGACTGTCGGTATTCTGCTGCTCTACACCTTGTTGGGCTTCTTATTTTTGCCATGGCTGGCGGAAAGACAACTTGTGAACACATTGCAGCAGCGATTGGGGCTTGAAAGCACAGTAGATAAAATTAGCTTTAATCCTTATACCTTCGAATTAAATATTGATGGCTTGGATATCAATACAAAAGACAAGCAGCCACTGGCTTCTTGGAATTCGCTGTATATCAACTTAGATCTAAGCCAGCTGATTAAGAAAACTATCCTAGTCAAAAGCATTGAGATAGCGTCTGCTGATATTCATTTTCGCCGTTATACAACAACAGATAACACACTGATTCGCCTAGCTAATGCTTGGAACGAGACTGCTGTCGAGGATAATGAAACATCAGGCACTGCTAAAGCAGCTGAAAAAAGTGAAGAAGCGCCATTTTTTAACATTGCTATTGAGCATGCTGACTACAAAAATGGCCTGTTTCACTATCTTGATAAGGTACCTGCTGACAGTTTTGAGACCGTGCTGACGCCCATCAATTTTCAGCTTAATAACTTTACAACTAAAGCTGACAGTAACGCTCAGAACTCACTTTTAGTCGGCCTAGGTGAAAAGGCTAAGCTCAAGCTTGATGGAGAGTTATCGTTGTCACCGTTATTTATGAGTGGTCGGCTAAGCCTATCAGAATTTAACCTGCAAACACCTTATCAATATTTTAAAGCGCAGTTGCCGGTTGAGTTAAAAAGTGGCCATTTGGATGTAAAGTTGGATTATGACATTCGGTTATCGGCCATAGAGCCCAATATTGATATAAAAAATACTGCTATCACTCTGTCAAAACTTGATGTGTTTCAACCAGGTGATGCAACAGCCTTACTATCTAATGGCAGACTAGAAGTAGCTGGCGGTCACTACAGGTTTCCAGAAAATCAATTGACGCTTGAGAAGATAGCCATCACGGATACATCATTGTCAGCCAAGCGAAACAAACAAGGACAGATTAATTGGCTGCAGTTAGTTGACGCTATTCCCAAAACGGCCAATGACAAAGCCGAAGCAGACACGTCAGCACCCGCATTTGGCCTAACTATTTCAGAAATGGCACTGAATAATGTCGATTTAGCTATTGATGATCAACAGCCCGAATTGCCTTCTAAACTCTCTTTAACACTTGCTGCTAACCTGAAGAATTTTAGCTTAGCAGATGATCAGGCAATGCCCTTCAGTAGTGAGATTAAACTGAGTACAGGTGGGGAAGTCAGCGCTTCGGGTAATCTGCAGTTATTCCCCAATGTGTCAGTGAACGCAGATAGTCAAATCAATCAATTATCACTGAAACCACTGCAACCGTATCTCAGTGAATTTGCCTTGGTTGAATTGAAAGAGGGTAAGTTGGATGCAAAAGCCGCAATAAAAAGTGATAAAGAGGATGCCTTGTTAGTAAAAGGTGACCTCGCTTTATCTGTCTTGCAGCTTGATAATCAAACGCTGAATGAAAAACTGTTTGCGATTGATAAATTAGCACTGAAAACGATCGATTTCTCACTACAAAATAAAGACTTGGCTATTTCTGATATTGAAGTGAATAAGTTGTATAGCCGTATTTTTATTAATAAAGACGGTGTGACTAATCTGAGAATGCTAGTCAAAGAACAAGCTGAGCAGATATCACCAAAGCAGAAAAAGGTAGCGTCAGAAGAGTCTGCAAATCCGTATAAAATATCGATTGGACAGGTGAAAATAAAAGAGGCCAGCTCACGCTTTACGGATGAAAGTTTGCCGATAGTCTTTGATACGCAAATGCGTTCTTTAGATGGTGAAATTAGTGGTTTCTCAACTCAATCTGATCAAGCGGTTGAGCTTAACCTTGAAGGGCAAGTACAAGAGTTTGGCATGGTTGAAATCAATGGCAGCTTGGCTCCGTTAGCGATCACTGAAAAAAGTAATATTGATTTGGCATTTAGCAATCTCAATTTACCTGAAATGAGTCCATACACGATTAAATTTGCCGGTAGAAAAATTGCGGATGGCCGAGCGGACGTCAAACTCAGCTACAAAATCAGCAAAGGTGCATTGAACGCGTCAAATAGCTTAGTGATTCGAGATATTCGTCTAGGGGAACGCGTTGCCTCACCCAATGCGGTTGATTTACCACTCGATCTGGCTGTGGCCTTATTGAAGAACAGCGAGGGTGTCATTGACCTGAGTATTCCGGTGACGGGAGATGTGAATAATCCTCAGTTTGATATGGGGCCAGCCATTCGTAAGGCGGTGTTTAATGCCATTCGAAATATTGTGACCTCACCATTCCGGTTCTTGGCTAATTTGGTCGGTGGTGGCGATGATTCCATCAAAAGTCTCGCTTTCAGCCCCGGCCGTGATCAGCTGACACCGCCACAAAAAGAGACCTTGCTAAAACTAACGGAAGCATTGGCAAAACGTCCACAACTGGTTTTATACATTCCGGCACCTTATGCCGAACTGGTCGATCGTGAAACGCTGCGAGTGAAAGCGGTTGAGCAGAAAATTGATGCTGCCTTGGAAAAAACCGACCCTGAAGAGCAGTTGTTACAACGTCGCCAAGTCATATTAGAGCGTTTATATACTGAGCAAGGACTGACACCTGATTTATCGACGATAAAACAATCGGTCATTGCAGAGTCGACTCCAGCAGAAGGTGAAACACCGACGCTTGATCTCTTGGCATACAATGCGAGGCTAAAAGCGAGACTGGTTGAATCACAAACGGTATCGGAAGCGACCTTAAAAGACTTAGCGCTTAGTCGCCAAAAGGCGGTGATGGCATACCTTGAAGAAGAAGGTAAGTTAACCGCCTCACAGTTACACGCTGATGAGGTAAAAGCCGTTAAACCCAAAGACGGTGGTGTAATGATGAATTTTGATGTACGCGCTAAATAAACGGGCAGGCTTAGGTTAGGGATAATAAAGCAGAAACCAGCCGTTTGTTGTCGTAGGTTTTATCGTTGTGTTTGTCGATTAACTTCACGTCAATGAGTTCAATATCGAGCTCTTGTAATAAGTCTGTGGGGATGCCGCCTGGATATTGGCCATTTTTGGTATCCACCATTAGATAATTTAATAAATTTTTGGCCGGAACATCACTATTGATATCGTTTTGTACGTATTTGATGATGGTCATCAGCGAGTCTTTCAATGTCATACCCAGCTGTTCTGGATCGTTATTTAGATTAGGCACAAACACTTTTGGGCAGCCATTATTGGCGATGGCTTTGCCTACACCTGTCGGTAATAAGTTGGCCAGCAGACTGGTGTAAAAACTCCCCGGCGGATAACAAATTAAATCCGCATCCTCAAATAAACTACGGTTTCGTTTTCGTAATTTAGTCTCGGTGGGACGGCTGCCATTTAATGTTTCGGTCAGGTGAATGTGTTTGATGGGGGAGGAAATAGGGGCGACTTCCTTGCCAGTAATCAAATGTTGCCCATGTACAATTTCCCCATTCTCTAGCTCGACAGATAGATGATAATCATCATTGGTAACCG
>LAZR01000541.1_pt1 | contig 28899 bp, 48 predicted proteins | sample 329461 | NCBI WGS metagenome assembly LAZR01 (sample SAMN03002196, study PRJNA259156) | marine sediment metagenome | biome: sea floor; feature: Hydrothermal impacted sediments; material: marine sediment; isolation source: Loki non-amplified sample from Loki's castle hydrothermal vent sediment ...
TCAAGCCATTGTGGGGGATCTCCTGTAATCGTACACCATTGATTACAAGCGTCGATAACATTTGTAACCATTGCACGATTAGGCCGGAACTGAGCGTACACCACTTCACCTTTCGGCCCAATCTTTTTATGTGTCTTCCCTTCAAGGTAAGCATATATCTCTCCCCTCAAGGTGTCCGGATCTACCTTAATATATCGCCCCCGTTGAAAAAACATCCACTGTCCGTTATGATTACGAAGAGTAAGGATTTTATTCTGTGAATATTGATCTGCTAAAAATGCAGTCGCGATGGTGGTGGGGCTGTCGTCGTCTAAAACATCCGTAGAGGCTTTATCCTCCCCGTGTTCTTCAATATATTCGAGTAATCCCTCGCCTGTAAGTTCACCTCGATTAACCCAATCACGAAGATCCTTAAATCCCTCTAATGGCAATAACTTTTGGGTCGAGGGGCAGTATGGTTTAAGGGCATGGAATGTTTGGTTCATTCCAGTTACCCCCACACCGCCATCGCGTTCCCCAATTACTAATACATCTAATCCACGTACTACTTTAACAAGGGCTGTTTTTTTGGATGTCGCCGAGGGCCGTCCAATCGCGATAAAGCCCAGATCAAAAGCCGCCGCCACATCAGAAAAACCCTCGACAACCAAGACGGGGTAATCGGAGGATATAAGTACTGATCGACCAGTTTTGCCAACTCGTCCGGTACTTCTACGAATGTGCAAATAGCCTGAGTCTTCCCGTTCCTGCACGGCACCATTAGAAACCCGCCCACATAAGACTGCGGACGGATCATGTGGGTCGTCGGCTGAGACGAGGCACCAGTCATTCTTACCACAGATTGGGCAATTAATATCCCCTCCAGTGCGTCGCCAGTTATGTTTACCGGGTGCATATTTTTTTACTCCTATCTCATAGTCAGGATTTAATACGTACGTAAGTCCTCGCTTGGACCCCGATATCATTATTTTTTTACCAGATGAAAATCGTTCCACCAATCCTACGATCTCCCCGGTTTCATCACGTTCTGGGGAGACCCAAGATTGATGCTCTGGGTTAAAGCCAATGCCGATTGCTGTGAGAGCCTCTATCGAAACCCCCAGACTCTCACTGAATTCATCCAGCATTGCAGGAAATACATTTTTAACATACTGTTCAAATTGTTCTGCAAAGGTCACAGTAGTCTCCATTAAAATGGGATAGTCTCGCTGACAATAAGCGTCTGAACATCGAACCACTCTTCCGGGGTAAGCGTATCGTCATCTGGACCGCCATGGATTTTCTCGATGGCTTTTGTCCACTCTACTGCTCGATCATCAGCGGATAAAGCCGCTTCCGGAATTTGTTCTTCAATATAAGCCCATGCATTATCCCGAGTTGTCTTACCGGTTTTTTCCTCTACCTTTGGTGCAGGTGCAGAGGGACTAGAAGTGACAGATCCCGGGGGCGTATCTGCGGCAGTCTGATCTACTGTACCACCGGTAAGACCAGAGACGTTTTCTTTTTTCTTATCGACTTTCTTCGCATCAGCTTTTTTCGTTGAGGCTTTTGGAACTGACGGAGCACCCTTGGGTTTGACTTTTGTTTCGCCCTTCTTACCAGCCATTACCAACCCGAATTTTTTGTCGAGGCTTTGCAGGTCCTTAGTATCCAATGATGTGATCTGTCGCGTTGGACTGGCAGTATCCACATCGATCCAACTTACCTGTAACTTAGTTTCACCGTCCCAAGTATTCGGCTCTACCCTAAAGAGGAAACGTATTTCGGTAAGATCTTTTTCGGCGAGGGCTTGGAAAGACGCTCCATCCCATCCGAAAACTTTCTTCACCTGTTCACAGTTACGAAGAGGTTTCTTTTCTTTGCCATAGAGTACAAGGTACGCCCGTAACTCTTGGTCACTGACCTCTACATAATCTTCTACCTCTTCATCATAGAAGTGTGTCGCTTCACACTGGAGGACGAGTTGGGGGTAACCCCCACTACTCTCATCCACACCGTGAATCGGGGCATATCCCAGATACGTCCCTGCTTTGTCAATCAACATTATTTTTCCCTTTCAATTTCTCGATTTCAATTAACTCATTAAATTTATCGAGATAAGCTGTCTTCGCGATCTCGATCTTAACATAATCACCATGACATTTTTTAAACTTCAAACCACTATCGCAATGACATGGATCATTTCTTCCAGTTTTATTCTTTGCCATCATCCTATCCCATCAAAAAGTTTACTCGCGGCTTGTAGATAATTAGCATCCGCCTCATGCCACTTATCAGCGAACAGGTTACAGATTTTTACCAAGGACGGGAAATCAAATTTATCCACATGGACTCCTCGAAAAGTCGCCATCATGTTAGGGTCCGGCCTTTTCTCTGTCATGGTAGCCAATCTCCGTTCGGCGAGTTTCATTTCATTTTTGGTCGGTTTGTCCATCATTACCCCCGAATAAAAATTGCCAAACTGTATCATCGTTCGGGGCATCGAAAGATACTGCTCGATTACCCTCGAACTTTTCAGCACTCCGAGTCTTTGCTACATAGTGCATTTCGTCCTGAACAAAAATAGCCCGAGATGTACCTCCTGTAGCTTTATGATCTTTATCAACCTCCACACCGAAATGATCGATCTTAAAGACATGATCTGCCCACTCGCAAAAATATCGACGCACCGAATTTTTCTCCGATGTTGGATGTGATAGCTTTGGACCGGCTTCAAGAAAGTCTAATCCGCCGGGATTCGCCACTTTAACATTCATAAGCTGACAAATCAGAATCACATTTTTACCTGTCCGAATTAATCTATCACAGTCTGCGGCAAGAGGTATCATTGTATCGTATAGATGCTTATATCCTTTACCGAATCCATATCCTTCAAGGTGTTCAACGGTCCCGCCCTTCTCATGTTTAATAGTTCGGAACATAAAGGGTTCAGCTAATTCTTCCGCGAGAGTAAAAGTATCGATAGCGACGGTATCATATCGCTCAAAAAGTGAAGGTTGCTGTAGGGCATTTCGAATATCAGAGTATGTTTCAATACCATGAATCTTCTGTAAATCTTCCCCGGTCCGAGGATCTTTTATTTTCTTACCACCGTCATCGATGCCAATAAATACGGGCTGGGGGGCTAACGCGGCGACAGTTGTTTTCCCCATACCTGATTTTGCGTATAGGAGAATCCGTTCACCCTCGCCCTCATCTTTCCACGGACCGGTGGTAAATGTTTTCATTGGTATGGGTGCGGCTTTTGCACTTACTCTTCTATTCTTACTGGGGGCTGGTGGTCCTTTTGGCATTATTATTTCCTTTCGTATTCAATACTAAATCATACCTATAGATAAATTTACCTTTTTGCTTAACGTAGTAAGCCCCACCACTATCAAGGGCCTTTTTAATTTTTAACGCGAATGGTTTAAGTTCACCCTTATATTTTGTCCTAATGGTTTTATCATGGTATCTTTTACCCCCATATATAATAACTCTACCCGGGGCGGACATTCCAACATGTTTAAAATTACTGGCACGATATATAATCCCTTTGTGTCCGAAATTGGGGTCGGCGTAAGATATAACGGTCTTGATTTCTGTATTGTTTTTGAGCCACCTAAGTGTCAGACCTATAAATCTTGATTCAGTATTTTTAGGGGTTTCATCTATACAACACAGTCTCCTCAACTCAATAATATCTTCTGCTTTTTCTCCGTATTTTTTCCATTGCCCAGCCATAGCCATTCTACCATACAGCATGGCCCCGATCATTTCGGAGTCATTAAAAAGACCGAAACAATAATCCGCTATAACCCCATTTATAGATTTTGAGTAATGCCACGTCTCGATAAAAAATCTTATCTGGGTTCTATCCAGCAATTTTATCTGCAAGTCTCTTACGTTAATTTTTATTTTCCTTCTTTTCGAATATTCTTTTAAATCCCGATATCTCTCCAACTGTAGGATCAACACCATTATAACAGATCGGTATATATTCACAGGCGTATGTGGCTTCGCACTGATCTTCGTTCATCACATACGATTCATTCCGAACCATAAACCTAAAGCCTTGGTAGACACTACATATCTGCTTCTGGAAATTTTCGATATCCTTTGGTGTACGAGAAACTTCACGCCGACCAAAATAAAACTCCGGACGTTCTCCCATATCCTGTAACAATCGCATCCCATACATTTCAGGAGTTTCGCGGATGGCATAAGTTCCTGCTTTGGCCCCGGGTTCAATTTCAACTTCTTCTCCATCGATGTGAAATTCGCTGAGGTTATCTGTAAGACAGGCTATCTCAAACTTCTTCTCGAAATATTCCCCCGTCCCGACAAACTTTTTTGAGTCCCCCTGACTCAGTTTTTTTGGGGCGATACTCGGTTTACGTAATCCATCAAATACACATTCTTGAATAAGTGGATCGGTTGCTTTGATCCCGTACGGTTCAAGATCCCCGGCGAGTTGTAACTGTTGGGCGGCATACACGTACATACTGATCTGGATATTCAGACGGAGGTTCTCCCAAAATGTGGAGTCCGAACCCATCGAACTCGAAGTCGTTTTGTGTTCCATTATCATTGGGATACCGTTTTGGTTACGTACTAACTTATCGATCTTCCCCACGAGTTTACAATTAGGAAGGGTCCGACCTGTCTTCGGGTTTTTAACGGGGAGATCGAATTTCAACTCAGTGGCGACAGTCTCATATTGGCTGTTACTATAGTACCAATTATATGCCGACATACCATATAGTACCTTTACCCGCTCAACAAGCCATTCTGTCCGGTCTTTATTTGCGGGGATATCAGCGTAGAATTTATCCAGATAGTCAACCACCAGTGGCATTTGATCCTCTTCGATATACCCAGTCCCCCCACAGAAGGGACACTCAGGGTCACTAGCAGATAATTTAGCACAATCGATACAAACTCCTGCGGAGCGTCCGAGAATTTCTTGGCATCCATGCCATCGATTTCCGAATCGTTGTGTATCGGTGTCTCGGGTTGTTCGTAACCCAAGGTAATATTTCATAAAGCATAACCAGTTACATTTCTTATAACTTCTCATAAAACTTGCGGATACATGAGTTGATTTTTTACTGCTCATTCGAAGTCTCCTGTACCTATCATATTCCTTTGGCCGTTACAGGCACCATTAGCAGAGCAATCCCCACAGTCTCGCTTACATTCTTTTCCATCTGGACGCATAGGCACTGAACTTTTTTCCGATTCTTCCTTATCCATCATCTAGCCCTTAAAAATAAATGTTTACTAAGCCTTCTAATTCTTCGACACCATGGATGACCACGTAAATCCCTTTACTCCCCATGATTTTTTCTTTCCGTTTCTGTTGGTTTAAACTTAGCACCCCGCCTTTACCCCGCTTCACCTCAATCTCAAAATGAATCCCGTGTCGAGTGAGGCCAATTATATCCCCCGCCCCTTTGATGCCATAAGTACGAAACCCACTTATACCTATTTGACCGGCACCAACATTCATCCGATCACATATAACCCCCCGCCTTCGAAGCCATGATAGACATTCTTTAAGGACCATGGCTTCGGACTTAGTTTTATCCACGGGTACGATGGGCTTAGTCGCTATACCGCCATCCTTGCGTCCGGGTTTAAACTTCTGTCCACTTTCTTTAGCATGGATCATATTGACTATGCCTTCGCCGAGTCGTTGTTTAGTTATTTTTTTAGATTTCATCTAAGCTCTTTTATTCTTTCTTTTTGCCAAGACTTACTTTTGGCTGGATGTATTACTGTCCTATGCCCTTCGGTACTGTGTCCAGTAGCTTTAAATTCTGCCCATTGTTCGGGTGTGTAGATACATAAATCTACGGGTTTATCCGTTACTACGATCAAGTCGATATCATTGGCCGACTTTTCGTCGACTATACTAGATCCATAATGAAATACCTGCATAATATTCTCCGTACGATTACTTTTTTATTTTCCATACCTCTTCTTCGCGATGATCGGATCAATCGCCAGTGGGAGTCCCTCGGCCCACGCGGGGGTCGTTAGCACGACCTCTTCAAGAATCGCCCGGCTCTCGTTTTGTTTTTCTTCCAGTACCATCGTAGTCACATCATCGTGGACATGAATTACAATAGGCAGTCCAACCTTTTCACATTCGAGTATCCAATATCCTAAGAGATCCCGGCACATCGACTGCACGATATTCTCTGTAATACTTCCGCCCCACAGGTGTCCATATTTCCATTTAATTGAGCCGTCTGCTCGTCGAATAGTACAGTGAGGATATCGCATTTCACGTCCACTCGGTAATCGTAAGAAAACCATCGAGCCCTTTGAGTAAAAAACTAATGGTCCAACTGTTCGAACCTCATTAGGGTATTTTGTTACAACTCGGAACGCCTTCTCTACAGCACTCCAGAACTTAGGAATCATCGGGTATGTTTGGCGATAAAAATTGATATCTTTTTTACAGGTACTAAGAGTAATCTCTCCTGCCCTAATCTTTTCTGCGAACGCGGGGATCTTTCTCATTTCAACGAGCATACGGGCAGCACCCATCCCGTAGCCACTACCAAGGACGTAGGCTTTTCCATAGTCTCGACCCAGCTTTAAAATTTTTGCTACCGGTTTTGGGTCATATTTTTCTGGTTTTCGGACGGGTCTCCCCAACAATATACTAGCAAACTCAGAGTAGGGGTCTCGATTCTGTGCAAATGCCTCAGTAAGATCATCTTGTCCGGCTATCCATGACAACCCCCGGGCTTCGATAGCGGTGGAGTCAGCGGTCAGCAGTACCATGTCCTCGCCCGCCATTAAAAGATTTCGGACTTCAATAATAAGGGGATCTGCTTTTGATCCGAAGTTCTGGGCGTTCACGCCTTCGCAACCGGACCAACGTATCGTGTGTGCCCCGGCGTATTTAAGGGGGACCCGGAAATAACCATCCGATGCTTTGGACTGCTGGATCATATTGTGAACTCGTTTAGCGTGGAGAGGCCATGACTTAACAGCCTGTCTCGCTTCGGCTAATTTCCGTACTTTATCATCAGGATGATTCAGTAGAGCTTTCATACCCTCATCATCTTTAGCAAACGCCGGGATCATTTTAGATTTACCAGTTTTCTTTGATGGAGTACTCCACTTCATCGGCACTTTTTCACCAGAGGGCAATGCTTCTTCCATTAGAGCTAAGAAGGTTTTATTGCCACTGATTATTTTCCGGGTGTATCCAAGTTCCTTTGCAACTTCATCAGCTTGTTTTTCCATCTTCTCTTTAAGTTTCATCGCGAGCATAAAGTCGAACTTAAAATTCTTCTGTAAGAATAATTGCGTTGTATGGTTCATTAATGGAAGTTCAAGTTCTGGATTAGTTACCAGAGGTAATGTTTTTTTGAATATTTTTGTCGTTATGTCAACGTCATTGTTACAATATATACCGAGGTCGCTTCGCTGTATGGTGGACATATCATTCCAATGTAACCCTTTGAATTGTTTCGTATCGCCCTTCGGTTCAAGACCATATTCTTCTGCTAAGTCTCTTAGTTTATGGGACTTACGAGCTTCTAAGAAACTCGTTATTTGTTTCGTATCGAGAATATATTTCGGCCTGACATTATAATGTTCATGTAAAATTAATGCGTCGAAGAAAGCGTTTTGCATAACGACCACGCAATTTTCGAGGTTAGGGCCATACGTGACTTGGAGGTTCTCAAATACTTCGGCAATAAAAGCGGGAGATCGAAATATGGACACGCTCCCGTTTCGACTCACGCTCATTCCTGTCGCTTCAAATTTATCTGAGGTTACAAATCGTACAGTCGGCCATTCATCTTTAGACAGGGTGTAATCCTGATCCCAATATGTTTCGAAGTCCATTGTTACAATGTCCGTTGGGAAACCAGCTTTCCTTAATATGTCTTGATAGTCTAAGCTCACTTAATATATCCCATAGTTCCATATTACATGAGGCAAGAGGGTTCTCGCATGTGTCAAGACGCCAAAGCTCTTGAGCCAAACTCTCTCTCTATACTCTTCCGCAGGATTCAACGCACATCCTCCAGAGTCTTAGCGTCGAGATCACTTATAGGCCCGTTTTCCATCCGTTTTTTATTCTCATACGGAGCAATGACCATACGATAGAATTCGAGTTTCACACATTCGAGGACACCAATAATAGAATTTACCGAGGCATAACGAAAACGAGTCTGTTTCGCGTCTCTGTCGATTATTATATGGAGGAGTTTTGTTATCACATAATTTACATCGCCGAGAGTTATTATAGTATCTGCCAACTGCTTAACGATACCGTCGATCATTTTACGTTTGTCTTTTTTAATATATGGCATTTCAATCACTACCTTTCTATCGGTTCATGGCTATCCACAGCAGGAGCATCGCTATAACAAAAGTACAATGCCGCATTGTCTCATCTAACTGTTCCAAGACTGTTACTATTTCCGAGATCATTACTCGGTCTCCTCTCGGATATCAGGATCTTCGTCGATAATAGTCACCTCTGCTGTTTCACCGACTATCGACTCATCATCAGGTTCAGAGTCATCAGCTTTTTCATTTTCTAATACGACACCGAGAGGACAACTACAACTACCCCCAGCAACATTGCCATTACTACCTATGCTTAAATCCACTCCGGTGTCTTCGCACTGTTTACATGTCACTAACCTGAAACCTTTTTCAAAACTTCCGGCGAGTGCAAATGCGTCCAATCCCTTCTCGGCGATGTTCTCCAACTGGGCGAGGAAAGCTACTGGGTAAGGTGTTGTGTTTTTCTCCAAAACATAGTCCCACCATTTCACAATGACAAAGGTGGCGAGTGCCCGAAGGCAGTCATATTTCTTAGGTCTAGGGGCCGTGGGTCTTTTGTAGTACACCGGTAACCGTCCAGTATCATACGTGTTCTCGTTGACGTTCATACATTCAGCGATCCGCCAGAGAGAGTCACTTCGTAGTCGATGCCGGATCAACTTCGGTAACTTAACAAGTACTGCATGTATCCGGGTTTCGAGTTCTTTCTTAGCGGCATGTACGTCGCTGTCTGGGGCTTTATTTATGCTGGTCATTTTAATCTCCTATACCTAGTTCTTCTGCTCGTTGAAGAAAATTTTCCTCCGCTACGGGGGGAGTCCATTCTTCGATAATAATATTTTCATTTAGCCTACAACGTACTGGTTCTGGAAAAAATTCATCAGGCATAATAGCCCGGGCCTCTATTATTAGTAACTCAGTATCTCCCGGGGTCACAGGTCCGAAATCTACGCCATATTTTTCAGCGATTACCTTGTGGATTTGATCTTCCAATCGTCTGTAATTAGGGAGTAGGGCTTTAAGAGGTCGAGCAACGTCTCCCACATACGCTTCCGAGGCATCATGGAGTAACCTCGCAGAAGGTGTACCCGGCATACCCTCTGCTTTTGAAAGTAGTACACAGTGTTCTGCTACAGAATAAAAACTAATCACATGACCATTATACCGGCATATATTACTTAGGGCATGGGCTATGTCTACTAAGCAGATATCTTCTGCTTTCACATCCTCTAAGTCAATTAGCTTACCCGTATATGTGCACATTTCATTCATTGTTCACTTCCTTTTCGGTTCTACGTCTTCGCCTTCATGTTTTTTTAGTTCTTCGTTATATTCTTCTTGAGTTATATTACCATGAGCCAGATCGTATCGTATCGCGTATAGCCAATGTGGTATCTGACATTGCCTTTTCCATGATCCCTTACCCATTATTTAAAATTACTCTTGTGGTAAATTTCCCCGCGTCCGCAGGGCATAATTTCAAGATAGGGTATACCCTCTATTATTACGGCGGCTGATAGAATTGGTCGTTCATCAATATGCCGACCATAGGCAAATTGCCATGCGTCTACATCAATCCCACATCCCACGTCAACGCTAAAAATACGACGTAATGGGTTCGCCCTCCATTTTAAGCCGGCCCGGGAATGACAATGACCCATTACTACGGACATAAGTTTTTTCGCCGATGTGGTCCATGCTGGATTAATCCCGCCACGTTTTGTACCATGTAAATAACATACCTCATCGATAATATGCTCATATTGCCAATCCCACCCCGGAGTTTTCCATATCTCAGCAAAATTCCGGAGGAACTTCGAAGGTATATTAACACTCTCTGCTAATCGGATTACTCGCTCGTCATGGTTGCCAATACATACTTTAGCTTTTGGGAATATCTTATACCATTGTTGTATCTTTTGTTTAGTGAGGGTATACTCGTCGGTAGGTCCAGGACATTCCGGATTATTCGCATGAAAACTAATACCTTGAAAATCGGCAACATCGCCAATAAAGACCACCGAATCACAACCCCATTGATAGTATAGATCCTGACAAAAAGTTTTATATCCGGGATGTGCCACTGGCTCGTGGATATCACCGACCACTAAAGTTTTCATCTTTGCCTCTGGAGATATTTAATCGCCCGTTTTAGTTTTATTGGATCGTCCCTAAATTGCCCCAATCCGGTATTACAATGATTGCAGAGCAACCCCCTCACTTCCCCCGTTTTATGGTTATGATCTGTACACACCTCCCTGTAAAGTAGGGTCTCTCGACAAATCCCGCATCGCCCCTTTTGGTTTTCATACAGTTGTCTGTGTTGTTCGAGAGTCATATGATAGAAGCACCTAAGTTCAGATCGACGTTTTAATTCTCGCCCCCGATCTGTTTTGCGATAGACTCTCTTTTTTCGGTTGATTTCACCTCGATTTTTCTGGCGGTAATTTTTTCGATCTCGTCTATTTTTATCCGGGTTCTTTTTACGATATTCTTTCATCTGCTGACTTACACACTCCCGGCAATAAATATTTAGCCCGTCTTTTCTACGTCGGTCCCTATAGAACCCGCCCGTAGATTTTCTTGTATCGCACCGACTACAATATTTAGTCCCTACCCTACTCACTATCCTTCTCCCGTAAGTAACTCAGTATTATCGGTTTCAACGCCTGTACTTCCTCAACTGTATGGATCACAAATACCGGGATATTTTCCTTTGTTGCAAAATTGATCTCAATCTGCATCCCGGTTGAAATAAAATCATCGGGAGACCATACTAGTAAAATATCACGGAGACGGATTATTTCACAATCACCCCATAGAATATCTTCCTCTTTTAGCCGTCCGTCCTGATATAATATACTAATGAGAAGATCATTCTCACCGGGGACATAGATCGAAACCTCCGGGAGAATGCACCTTATAAGAACCGCGGCTTCGTGTGCCTTCCCATTATTAGCCATCATCGATTTAGGAGTCGCGTCAAGGCCAAGTCTCCCTCTAATACTGTGGGACATATAAGCTGTGTGGTATTGAAGCATTTCAGTTTCCCTTCAAATATTTAACTGCCTTTTGTAAACCCTCGACAGTATCACCGAGAAAACCGATTCCAGTATTACATCGATGGCACAGAAAACCACGAACTTTCCCTGTTACATGATTATGGTCGGTATAAATCTTGGTGTATGCCACGGAGTCACCACAAAGTTTACAACATCCATTTTGGTTAAGGTATATCTGTTTATGCTGTTCGAGAGTTAGGCCATATACATACTTAATGCGTGTTCTACGGCTGGACTCTCGTCCCTGTTTTGATCGACCGTACTTTTTTTGTTGTCGCCGAATTTTAGCCCGTCCCTGTTCCGTTTTCCGATATTTTTTATAGCACAGACTCACACACTTCCGACACATGGGTTGTAGCCCATCTTTTGATGCTTTACGTTTCCCAAAGCTATCTAATGGAAATGTTTGCCCGCATTTCGGACATCTCTTAACTTGCATCATCAATTCCCTTCTGAGTAAATGGAAGTTTACAGTCCGGATATTTCTTTAGGACTGTGGCCGTTATCTTTTTGATATACTTCCAATGCTCTGGAGGCGTGATCGGTGGCCGATCATCGTCAACTTTATTCTGGATCAGGCCATCACGTAGTACTGTTAGCCCGGCAATGGCTTTAGTGATATGGTGGATACCACTTTCGGGGTCAATGTCTTCACCCTCCCACCAAAGGTCTATATGTCTGCGTACTGCGTCATAATAAATCGAAGCAGTTATAACCGTATCACGATAATTGTAGCGACCATATTTTCTGGCCCCCTCCATCATGGCGATACCTACCTCAGCCATGACTGCTAAAGATACGCAGCAATGAGGGTTTTTTACTGATCCCGCAATTTCTTTGGGGTTTACACCCTGTTTAACAGGTTTTTTCCCAACCCAGTTATTGAGGTAACCTCCCGAAGCGATTCTCACGCAATTATTACAAGCTGTCAACTTATCATTTTTGCAATTCTTACAGCTTCTTTTTTTCTTTGTTTCCATTCTACTCTCCAAAACAATAAGGGATAACTCGGCTCGCCCATGACTCTTTAATTTTTAAATTCGTAATCATCTGACTCCGACTTATGTTTCCCTTACCTATATCATAGTCAATTCCCAGAAAAATGCAAAAGGATTATTTATATTTTTTCACCAATAAACCCCTCAATTAGAGGGATTAAGATATTCTTTGCCTCTTTATAATAATACTGGACATTCTGACGGGACAAGGACACGAATTCTCCGATCTCAGCGAAAGTCCGGTTATTCCGGGAATATTGGACAAAGATATACTGTTGGAGTTCACCTATGGTCTCGAAAGCAGTACATTTGAGAGGTGCTCGAGTGTTCAGTAGTAATTCCGCAGAGGCCCTTTCGTAAAAATCATCCAGTTCGGTCTTTTCTGCGATCTCATTACCTCGTTGATTATCCGCGATCCACGATAAGAAGTCTATATTTTCCATATCGATACTAACTGTTGGAACGCGTCTATTTTGCTGTCTATACACATAGGTAATCTGTCGAATCATAGCCCCGTGAACATAATCACCGAATTCATCGGCCTCGATAAGTTCCTCACAAAATGCTTTTCGAGTAGATAGATAGGTGAAGACATCCTGTACTCGGTCCTCGGCCTCTTCCCTGTTACCAATTAACTTCGATAGGTAACTTACCCAATGGTCAAAGCGTTCAGTGTAATATTCTTCGAATGTCATCTCAACTCCGTAAAGAAATGTTAAAATATTTCTCACATAGCGGCATCAAAATTGTTGCGATCCTTCGAGAGCACCAGAAATTTCGAGAAGTCACCCCTATCAAATCCTTTATTTCTTCAAAAGTCCTCCCATTCCGAATATGCTGTACAAACACATATTGTCGGAATTCCCCCACAGTATTAAATTTTTCTAGTCGCGATTTTCGAGAATCGGCCAGTAATTTTACTGCGGTTTCATAAAAATCGTTTAACTCAATTTCTTCCGTCGTCCCATTGTCCTGTTGACTCTCAGCGATTTCGACTGAAAAATCTACATCCCCATAACGGATAGTGGGGACATGTTTACCCCGAGCTTCAAAAAAGTTGGCTCTTTGTCGCATAATCGCCCCCTTAATATACTTATGGAAATTACCCCCCTTTAAAATCCCCTTACAAAACTCTTTTCTGGTTGATAGAGACATGAATATATCCTGTACTCGATCTTCGGCTTCTTCTCTGTTACCAATTTTTTTTGAGAGGGAGTCAACCCACATTTTAAAATTTTTAATATAATATTGCTCAAATGTTTCTACCATTTCAACTCCACTATTTATCCTCCGCTGGCACCAATACCGGGCGTGACTTCCCACAGTTAGGGCATTTTTGTTTAGTCCGTGTCCGTTGGAACAGCCGGATAATTTTACTTCGACAGTGCATTCTCGCAGAACACTTACAATAAATATGACCAAAAGTAAAATGTTTCATTATATATCCCTAAAGAAGTTGTTTGAATGTCTTCCCGGTGCTGGGATGGGCATGAACCGCCCTATCTAAAATCCCATCGAGTCGGGCCTCAAGCTGTAATATTATAGTTTCGGAGACCCGAGTACATTCCCAGCCCAGACGGTTTCTTTTAACTTTGGCTAATATGCGACGACGCACTTCTTTTTTATTTAATAGCATAGCCACTCCGTAAATAATTTATTGCTTGTCTTAGAGACTTCGGATTATCCTCAAATCCCCCTAAACCTATGTTACAACCTCGACATAACAACCCCCGAATTTCTCCGGTTCTATGGTCGTGGTCAGTATGGATCTTATTGTAGGGGAGAGGTCTTTTACATATAGCACAACAATTCCCCTGATCGGTGTATATTTGTTTATGTCGTTCAAGAGTTATGCCATATTTGTACCGAAGTTTCCATCTACGACGAGACTCCTGACTATGGCCTAAATTCCTATATATCCGTTGTCGATGGTTGATTTTATCTCGATTCGCCACTCGATATTTACGAGCGGCTTCCTGTCCCGGCTTCGAATGATAATATTTCCTTTGTCGTTGAGTGATTTGCTTTTGGTTCTTTAAATAATATTCTCTATGCCGCAAACTTTCACATTTTCGACACCGGGGCCGTAGCTTACCGGCACTTGTCCGGTGTTTACTAAAAGCACTTAAAGGGAGTTCTATTTGACACCCCCTACAAATTTTGGTTCGCATACTCATTTTATCTCCAGTCATTACTGGGAAACATCCCTTCCCGGAATGTTCCCCGGTAATCATTGGAGGAGCTACAGATAATACTGTGCTTCGGCTTTGATCGTAACCTCTCGGTAAAGTGTGCCGTTATCTTTTTCGAGAATCGGATAATACCGGTATTGCCTTTTACCCTGTCCATCGATCCATACATTCCAGCATTGTCCGGGACGCGGGAGAAATCCATAGCGTTCTAGACATTCTTCGACCGTAAGTTGCTCCCGCCCGTTTTTACCACGCCCGTGGTAATTAAAGTAGCAACATCCATCACCCCGAGTGACGGTAGTGGTGAAAGCATCGGCACTTTCAATTTGATTGTTCCATATAGCTCCGTGATCTCGCGTCACCCATACATCAAATCTTTTTAATTTCTTTTTTGGCATTTTAGCCCCTTTCAATAATTACCCATAGATTTTAACCTTTTTAGTTTCATATTGTCCTTTTTGCGATGTAACAATTTGGTGGTGTCTCCCAGCTTCGTGATTAGCACCACGGACTTTAAAATTACATTCTGGACACCATGCTTTACTGGTTTTAGTTTTTAATCCCATGCGTCTTTTCTCAGGTCTACAATACAGCGGGCCGGGTTGTCGTTTTTTATCTCTTGGCATTATTTCGTGCCCCCTGTAAATACCTTACTGCTCGCATCACACCTTTGAGATTATCTTCAAAATACCCCAACCCCATATTGCATGTCCGACATAACAGCCCCCGTATCTTCCCAAGTTCGTGGTCGTGATCGGTATCTATTTTGTTATAGGCTACAGCCTTACCGCATATCCCGCAACAGCCGTTCTGCTTGAGGTATATTTGTTTATGCTTTTTAAGAGTAATGCCGTAAGCATGTTTAAGTCTTGCAGACCAGCCGCGTTCTGAGTGATTGTATTTTCTCTGCGACTCATTAATTCGAGTTCGATTTTTCTTACGGTATTCCTTCGATCTCTGATTTACACACTTCCGACAAGCCTCTTGTAGCCCATCCGCTTTTGTCCGATTCTTTTGGAACCTATCCAAAGAGAAGACTCGTCTACAGTTCGAACAAATTTTAGTTTTCTTAGCCATCACTATACCATAGCATTTTTTACTACATTTGTCAAGTGTTTTTTCGATGTTTTTTAAAAATATTTCACTCCGCCGGATTACATATCCCAGCATCGATTAATGCCTGTGCCTGACGACCGAACCAGTTTTTGTGCGTTTCGAATTTTTCCAGTGCTTTTTTATACATATTAATATTATAGCGGGCTTAAAAACTAAGCCCTTTTTTAATGAGTCTCTTACAGTCTTTACAGGTTACACAGGCCGTAATTTTTGTAACATGCTCGCGTTCGGTGTATCGCCCGCAAACTCCCGCCGTCCATGTCAATTCATAGTGTATTTTTTTTCTTTTCTTTTTGGTTCTCATATTAGGTCTTCTCATGATTTTCTCCGTTATTCATTTTGGTATTATACCTTATTCCATGATCGATGTCAAGAGTTATTTTGCCGCAATCCCGCTAACATTGCTTGACGTTCTAATTCTGCCTTGTCAAGATCGACCTCGAAATATTTAGCGAGGAGTTTTTCGATCCCTGTACGGATAGGCATGTATCTATCCTCGTCGTACTCTTCGGCGATATTCTCGTCGCAAATACAGAGGGTTACCTGTTGATCGTTTTGTAACCATTCGAGAAAAGCACCTAATTTTTGCGATTCGTCCCGGTTCGCTTGTATTTTCTCACATTCCGGGTGCTTACTTTGTTTTTCGTCCATTTTATCTCCAATCTCTATTTTAATTAATAACCAATAATTCCGGACAGTTTATAGTTAGTCTCATTTTGAGTCTTATTCCCTGTCCGGTGTTGTGGGTTATTGATAACAACTATTTTGCTCGTCCATAGTCAGTTCTTGCCCGATTTCATGGAACTCAGTGGTTTTATGCTCGAAGGTTTTACCATCAATTATACGAGTCTCAATGCAGGTAATATGTAACCCCGCGGCATAAAGACTTTCAAATCCCATACCACTATCAAGACTTCCATCGACAATACCAGCTTCGGCAAGGTCGATAAGGCCCTGTAATGTATTGGCCTGTAATTGTTCCGCGGCGTATCCGCATCCGCCGCCGCCCCAACAATTCCCGAAGACTACACCCTCGGACTTAAACTTCTTTGTACTATCCATTTTACAATACCTCCAATTTCTTAAATACTATTTACTTGTCGAATACCATTGATTCGATAGTATGACTATACCACAATGCCAATACAATGTCAAGACAATTCTGTCAATTTTAATGCTTTTTGCCATAATTTTGTTCTTACCAGTCTTTTAGCTGCTTTTGCATGATCTGGCCACGATACTGTCTGCTTTACAACCCATCGTATCCAATCCATTGATAATTTCAATGCGGGAATATGGTCGGTACATTCGAGTACTTGTGCATAGTACGCATGATATTCTGTTAAGTACATTTCACTGCCCCAGCAGTGACAATTAGTTAAATGACATTCTGCATGTTTCATTTCATGAGACAAGACCGCAAATTGTTCCTCGTCTGATAGTTGTTTTGCAATTGTAATTGTTCGACTTCTCGGGTGATAAAATCCCCCCAAGTTGCCAGATGTTTCAAATTCTATCGGACAAGGGCATAGGTCAATTAGTTCTTGTAGTTTATTATCCATTCCAATACTATACCATAACACCTATCTAATGTCAACACTATTATTCCATGTATGTAAGATATCCATGGACTACTCTTGTTTATCTTCGGTTAAGTAGTCGTAATACTCAACCCATATTTTAGTTACTGGATTATTAGGGGCCGTTTTAATGGCGTCCAGTATATATTCTTGTCCGTCGGCTGTTAGCGGATTTTCAAGGAATACTTGGCAACTATCACAATGACAAGGACTATCCGACTCACCACCACCGTCAACGTAAGGGCCTTTTGGGTAATCGTCGCTGTCGTAAGTGTACTCATCGGGGTATCCGTCTGGTTTTTCAAGTGTCAGTTGAATATCACTGATACAGTCAATACAATAAAAAGCAGCTTGATACATATAAACGTCCATTTTATTCTCCATTCTCTTAAACTCCATTATCTGTTAAAAACGTGAAACAGGCAATACCGTAGTATCCGCTTCTTAAGACTGTTTTGACCCCAATAGGCTTATTGATTTTGCTATTGTTCCCGCAAGCCGCTGTCCCACTTCAATTAGTACTATACCATATTACCCGGTTAATGTCAAGACTATTATCCATGATCCATAAGTTTTTCATAGACTACTCTATTTTTAATCAGTACCAATATTCTACCCGTGGTAGCTTGTCCACTGGTCAATTTCCCACCATATATCCCGAACACCATCATCCATAGCAGCGGTAAGTAAACAGAAAACTGTCACTGTAATTACCCAGAGTACATTCCTCCAATTATCTTTTATCCAGTCTATCATTTTATGCCCCTGTCTCTTAAACATCATTATCTGTTAATTACTATTCCAGCATCATACCATAACACCTATCTAATGTCAAGCACTTTATTCCATGTACGTAAGTTTTCCATGGACTACTCTATTGTGTATGTATGCCCTAATGTATTTTACGTAACGTAAAACACGTGTTACACTATGTAAACCTGTCGTATGAATCAAGTCATAACCAGTATGAATTGGATGTTGTATGTTGTCTCGGACGCCCGAACTCGACAGTCCTTATCTTCTTAATTCTATAGATGAAGACATTCCCGATACCCCCGGGGTAGTACCTTCGCGTATGGAACTCGGCTCTCTATAGTACCTTCTCTAGGCGGACCCCGACGTAAAAAATATAAAATATGGAGTTGTCCCCAGTCTGTCCCTAACGTGTCCCCCATGTAAAACTACTCTTCTAGGGACAGCTAAGTTCTTTATTAACAACCACTTATAGTTACTGTCCCTAGTGTCCCTAGAGAAAGGGGTAAAGGTAGCTCTATAGAGAGAGCATATACGTATATATAAATGTATAGATATAGAAATATATGAAAGTACCTCTTAATAGAGAAGGGTTTTTCGCCCCTTTCTCTAGGGACACTAGGGACAAACGGTCATAAGATATTACTCGTACAGTACTTAACTGGTTACCCCCCGAGTAATCATACGGAGGCCAAAAATGGATTCCCCGGGAACAAACCTTACCCACAGCCCTGGATCAAAGATTCTTTTAGGGACAACTTTAGAGCAACCCCTGAATAAGGGGGTTGCATAAAAATATATAAAATAATAAGAAATTCATTTGCAAAATACGGGGTTTCGGCTATGTTATGTATGAAGACATTAATCTAAACGGGAAGAGATCTTATTTTTAAGAAGGGGAATATAATGGGGATAAACAATAGGCTGCATAAAGGCGACGATGATGACTTCAGAATGGCCGAGCAGGAAGAAATCCTCGCACAGGTGTTCACTGATCAAAGAGGGTTATGTATGGGGTGTGGAGAGGCTGCCCCCTTCCGTAATATGCGGCCACAGTTTAATCGCGAGACGGAAACACTCAGGGGGTTAATATGTTCCACCTGTACCCCATGGGGATCAATATCAGAAGGGGGCGTAAATAATGAAGACCTGTAGAAAATGTAAAAATGACCGTGATGATTTCCAACCAGATGGCCGATCAAAAGATGGTCTCTCTGTTGAATGCGATGACTGTCGAACTGTCGGGATCGGCACCGATGAAAGATACGTTCGAATGTATATCGAACAAAGACAGCGATGTAAGATCTGTAACCGCTCTGCGTATCTGAGTAAAATGGTCATAGATTCCGGTACTGAAACTGAGGCCATAATTTGCACAACCTGTGCGGGTCTACTCAAACTCGCCCGGAAGAATCGCCGGGTCTGGGATGCGGTTACTGAGTACCTGTCTTGAGTGAAGTACTAATTTAACATGGATTAGTTTTAAAATATAAATCTACTACATACCTGTCCTACGTAGTATACATACTACATAGGATGAGATTAATTTATCATAAATAATTTGCAAATGCCATGGATCTGACTATGTATAAGTGTGGGGCGGGGTGCGTTGGAGTCCGACCGGTAAGGCAGGCCATCCCCTCGACCCCACACCATATTAAAGGGGCAAAAATGATACCTATTGTGGGCATACGAAAATAATAATACTTAAAATAGGGGGATTAGCTGATGGTAGTGTATTTGAGTTTTCTGGTGCGGGTGAATTACTGGTTACGGCAAGGCCATATTATATCAGATGCGTGGTACTGGGCGGACCTGGAATTGTTCCACCGGGGCTATCAAATTGATCCTGACAATTATCGAAGGATCCGAAGATGTCTCTAATCCTCCGTCTCGGGGCTCTGACACTGTACTCAGTCCTCATCTGGCGATTTATCCCGGCTAGGACACAGGGACAGCGATTACTCCGTGCCGGGGCACTGGTGGCCGGGTTTATTATAATTAGGATATTAAGGGGGTAAAATGGCTGGGAAATTGTTATTTGATAAGTATATGACAAAGATCGTTTCTGATGGGATTATTTTTGACGATAATGAACAATTATACGCCTGTTATGATTATATCTGTCTTACTTATTCTGTTGGAGAAGTGATGGCGGCTTGCGGGTGTTCTATCGACACAGCGGAGAGGTGGCTGGGACGGTTTCAGAGTAAACAAGATGTAATGGGTATAATGCGAGATATGAATAAGGGGATAGAATGAATCCTGAACTACAGAAATACATTAAACCCGGTGAATTCACGTTTTGCTCTCGATGCGGCCACATCTGTCGTATGGGCCTTTCTAATTTTATGTGTGTCGGTTGTACGGATTCGTTGTTTTCGAAGCCTATGACCGCACAGGAGTCCGAGGAATTACAATTAAAGATTGTCTGTCAGAAGAAAGTTAGCGACGTGATAATGACTTATCGTGAAGAATTGGCTCGATACCGTAAGGACTTAAATATTAAGGGGGTAAAATGGGTAAATACAAGTTAAAAATATACAAGAGGTGTAATGAGGGTAAACAAAAATGCCTGAAATTTGTCCGGCAAACCACTGGGCGATATTCGATTTTCTGGGGCAATTGGATCGTGGTTTGGGGTAAACGAACCCGGTATGCCCAAAGAAAATATAGTAATATTTAATATTTCTTAGAAATCTCTTTGCAAAATCTTCGGAATTTGCTATGATATAATAGGGATAATCTAAAGGTGCGTTAATGCCTAAAAAGAAATTGAAACTAAAGAAAACCTCTCTCGTTAGTAGAACGAAGAAGCGGCTTAAAAAGACCTTTAAGAGTAGCGGAGGTTATTAAATGCGAAGCGGTATACCTATAAGTTGGGGTGCGATTTTTGAGGAGTGCTTCCCCAATGATAAATCGATGACTAGGCTGGATTTCGTCGCCGAGGCGACTAAGGTGGATAGTGGGGAAGATGCCACGAAGGAATTGAAGGGGATAGTACTCGGTCGCCAGATGGACAGGTCTAGGGCTGGGATCGCGGACCATCGAATAAAAATAGGTAAACCGAGGAATGGGGAGTAATTATGGGTTGTTGTACAGATGATGATAAAAAATGGGAGATCGAGCAAGATGCCCGATCTTTGGTAGAGGCGGAATTGGTGCGGAAGGATCCTAAGAGGTACAAAGCCGCGGTTGCTAAAATCAAGGAAGAGAATGAGGCACGTAAAAAAGCCGTTCGGGACGGGGGTTCCTAAATCGATGGATTTCCTAAATAGGATATTTGAGATCTTGTGGAAATTTATTCCGAGGATTAAAATTATACAGCCCGATGAATTGGCCGTAAGAGTAACTCTGGGAACTAGGGAAAAAGTTCTTTATCCCGGCTGGTATTTGTTCTTAGGGATATTCCAAGAGATTTTCTATACGACGGTTACTACTCAGATAAAGGATCTGAGAAGCCAGAGTGTTGCGTCGAAGGGGGGTCGCGATTTAATACTGAGCGGGGCGATTAAATATAAAGTTGTCGATATTCGTAAAGCCATGCTTGAAGTACAAGATTATGATCGGTCTTTAGAGGCCCTTTGTTTAGGGGTCTTATTGGCCGTGGTAAGTACTATGACCGAGAAAGAGTTGATGGACACTGAGAAATTAGGTGAAAATATATTGAAGAAGACTCGTGAAGAGGCCGCGGGTTGGGGGTTAAAACTTCAGAAAGTCTATATCACAGATCTGGGAAAAGCCAGAAATATCAGGTTGCTGACGAATAATACGGGGGTTTGTTTAAATGGGTAAGAAAAAACGATGCCCTGATTGCGAGAAAGAACTTCGATCAGGGGAGTTTTATACGAATAAGTCCAAAAAAGGGGGGCTGAGTAGTTATTGTCGAGAGTGTACTCGCCGACAAAGTAGAAAATACCGTAAAAATAATTTGGCAAAATGTCACGGATATGAAAGAAAATACCGCCGAACAGAACAAGGTCAAAAAATATCCCGCGAGACTGCGAGAAAATATCGCCAGTCAGAGCAAGGTCGGAGAGTACATCGTCGTAACCAACTTAGAATTAAATATGGTCTAACCCCCGAACAACACGAACAAATATATCTTGACCAGAATGGCTGTTGTGCCCTCTGCGGGGATTTAGTGGCTTACGATAGGGTGAATGTTGACCACGATCACCGAACCAGCAGAATCCGGGGATTACTATGTAATCGTTGTAATCACGGGCTTGGGAGTTTTGGAGATACTCTTGAAGGCCTACAAAAAGCAGTGAACTATTTAAAGGAAGGGGATTAATATGGGTGTTGGGATCTGGGCTAACGGTATTTTATGTAAAACTGGAGACGCTCAAAAAGTTCAAAGTGTTGACGGGGCAAAAGCAGATGCGACATTAGTAGTTACTGAGAGATATCGAATTTTTGCTCCGATTAACGGTGTGACAGTAATTGGTTTGTCTACCCCCCTCACAGTAGGGAACATTATAGGGGTTATCCCCCCGGGTGGATTTATAGACTATACTGCGACTGCCGTAACTCTAATGATCGCGTGTATAGATACTGGTGGGGCGTTCGGAACTAGTTTCGACGGCACAATTTATGTTGTGAAAATATCGGATAACGCCTGATGTCGGTGATCCAAGAGGGACGATGAGACTTAACGTAATATTATTTTGTCTGCTATTTAGTTTTGCTATGTTTGTGGGGGCTATGATGGTCCCAGTGAATCTCGATAGTGATACATTACCGAATCTTGTGGCCCGGACTTTACCCGCAGTTGTCGAAGTGCGACCGGGTTTTGCAAGATGGATGGGGGTCGGAGTTTTGGTTTCAAGTGATGGGTGGATACTAACTGCCAAACATTTAGTTGAAAAACAAGATGTGATGATTGTGACAGCACTCGATGGTATGAAATATATGAGCACTACAATTATAGAAGATCCGAATAACGATCTTGCTTATTTGAAGATAGACATTGAGGATGCTCCGCATGTAAAATTATCTCGAAGTTATCCTCGGCATGGAGAATATATTTATGCAATTGGACATCCCCGTAAAATGTTTAACAGTGTTTCACTGGGGATAGTGTCAAATGTACGTATTGATGTACCCGGATTTGGTTTCGATTTAATAGTTATCGATGCGGAAATAACCGGTGGGAATAGCGGGGGCCCTCTGTTTAATATGGAGGGGCGTTTACTCGGGATTGTTGTCGCTGGTAGTGTATACTATTCTGGAATTGAGGCCAATTTAGTAGTGCCTATAATGAGGAGTGAGGAATTGTTAGATGGGTATCTGGGACAACAAAAAATCCCAACAGATTGTAACAGTGTGGGAGTGCCCTCTTTGTAAAAGTCAGATTGAGACTGTAGATCCTCGTGTTGTACGGGTACATTGCAAAGGGTGTTGCCACTGTAGCTGGATGGAACATAATGGCGGAGAAAAAGAAAAAGAGGGATAGCCGAGCCAAGGCAAATCGTCTGATATCTAAGTATTTGACGGAAATGGCAACCAAGGAAGACGCCCTCTTAAAAAGCGACGGTGGTGAAGATCGGATGTGTACTCGGGCGGAGGCTCTTGCCCAGATTATTTGGGAACATACTTTAGGTTTCGAGGAGACTCTTGATTCGGGTGTTGTGGTTAAACACAGTCCGAACTTATCTTATATGAAGGTCCTCTTAGAGCGAATGGAAGGAAAAGTTCAGGACGTAAGTGCTACGAAGTCGAAGAAATCTATTGCGGATCGTATTAAAGAAACTACGAAGTCGAAAATAAACGATATTGCTGAGTCAGCAAAAGGATAAAGATGAAGAAGAAACCAATGATTATCCAACCAGTAAATCTTCATTTAGCATTTAGACTAAATTGTATGATATACCGCACAAATTATTGGGGGTTCTCTGTAATGCGTTGTAAACCCAAGGGGTTACTTTTTCATATTGGGCGATATCATGTGGTTTGGGGGGTGAACCCATCACGATAACTAATCTTATAACTGCTCCGAAACTTAAAGAACCTTTTCCTAGTATACCGGGGATGTGGACTTGTCCCGTGACCGGACTCAAAGTACCAAAAAATATAGCGGCGAATCTTCGATACCGAGAGGATCTTCTCCGCAAAGCCGAACATGATATTGGCCTACAAGAAGAACTTATGAGGGCGTGTCACGACTCGATATTATATTTTGTAAATACGTTTGTTTGGACGTTCAAGCAGTTCGACGTATTTCCTGATGGGACTATGCTCCCCGCCGCACAGAGTCATGTGCCAATGGTAACGTGGGATATCCAAGATATATTCTTTGATGAACTCGTTGACGCAGTAGAGACTGGCCACGATCTAGGAATAAAGAAAAGTCGTGATATGGGGGCAAGTTGGTGTTGCTTGGTTCTTCTCCATAAGTATTGGTTGTTCCATGGAGACTGTATGATGTTGGAATTATCGCGTACTGAGGATTATGTTGATAAAACTGGTAACCCTAAAGCTCTCTTTTGGAAGCACGACTATATTAATAGTTGGCTTCCCGAGTGGATGTGCCCACCCGGAGTTTTACCTAATCAACCAAACCGAACGAAGATGCACTTATTTAATCCGCTTATGAATAGTATTATCGATGGTGAGTCTACAACTAAACATGCGGCATCTGGTGACCGGCGGAAGATCGTTCTTTTAGATGAGTTTGCGAAGGTAGAAAATGGAGAAGCGATGAGATCAGCGACGGCTGATGTGACTCCATGCCGAATAGTGAACTCAACTCCCGCTGGGGCTGGCACGGAGTATAGCGACTGGATTAATTCTGGTCGGATAAAAGTCTTTATGCTTCCGTGGTATGAACACCCACAAAAAGGTCATGGGCGTTATGCGGAGCGGAATGAAAAAACAAACGAGTGGGAAATAAAATCTCCATGGTTTAATAAAGAAGTACTTCGTCGATCTCCGAAGGTTGTGGCCCAAGAAATTCTTATGCAAGATATTGAATCGGGGGATGTGTTTTTCAATATCCCGAACCTCCGACAGCATAAAGATTTGTTTGCTCGTAAACCTGAGTCAATCTATAATATAGATTTTAAAAAGAATGTGACCAACGAAGAGATTCCTAAGATAATTAAGACCCACGACACCTCTCGGATTACAGTAAAGAAAAACAGTAAAGGGAGTTTATCTCTGTGGACTAAATTGTTACTTGGGAAAGTGGATCAGAATAAAACTTATATTTTTGGGATCGACACCAGTAGAGGTATGGGGGCATCGAATTCGATTATCTCTATTCTCTGTGTTGAGACAATGGAAAAAATAGGTGAGTGGGCTGATGCAAATGTCTTGCCTTATGATTTCGCTCGGATAATAATAGCGATAGCGTTATGGATCGGGGGGACTCGTCCTCGGAGGATTCCTTTCCTTATATGGGAGAAGAATGGACCCGGATGGGAGGTTGGGAAATTACTTGTCAAGAAATATAAATATCCTTACTATTATCGTACACGCACTGTTGGGAAAGTTACCACTAAGGCAACGGATAAATATGGGTATCATACTTCTTCTCAGTCAAAACGAGAACTTCTTCAAACACTTGACGCGGCTTATGCACAAACTAACTACGTGAATCATTCGCTTTTGTCTTTAGATGAAGCGGAACGGTATATAGAATTTCCGGGTGGAGGTGTTGGCCCGGCTGGACTTGCTCGTGAAAGTAAGTCCGCTCGATTAACTCATGGCGACCGGGTGATTGGTGACGCCTTAACTTTAGAGGCTGTAGAAACCGCCCCCAAACTACGCCGAAAAGCACAGAAGGCACCCTTCCGCTCGGTCGCTTATCGTAAGAAACTTTATGATGAGAAGAGGAAGAAGGCAAAAGGGGCGGGGCCATGGCGATGCGAGTTTGATTTTGAACAGGAAATATTAATATGAGCGAAATTCTAATACCCGCTAAAATCCAAGAGGCGGCAAAGGCTGGATTTGAACGGACTAAGATACATCGTCGAGCACGGGCGATGTTTATGCGGGAATATGTTGGACAATATTATGCGAAGAATAGAGGTATCACTGGGGAAACCCCAATCAATCTTATTTTTCACGCTCTTCGATCTATTATCCCGAATATAATCATGCAGAATCCTATCACATTGATCGATACCGATGTGGTTCCGCACAAGGAATATGCAGAGATTCTCGGTTTGGGTGTCGATACTGTTGCTAAACGTATTAAGTTAAGCGAGGAATTGCGGGCGGTAGCGTTGGACGCGTTCTTCGGCCTCGGTATTATGCAGACCGGTTTGTGTGGGTCGAATAATGTTATTATGTTAGATGACGCTGAGTTCGATCCCGGTGAGATTTATGTGAGTAGGGTGGATTTGGATGACTTCTGTATTGACCCCACTTGTACCTCTTTAAAAAATGCTACTTTTACTGGGGCAAAACTTGTTGCACCTCGTCGATTGTTACTTGACTATGATATGTATGACCATGATCTAGTGATGCAGTTACCGAAAATAACTGAGACTGTACGAAACACTCAGCAAGTGAAAGACTTAACCCAGAAAAATCTTGGTCCGACTGGTATATATGAGTTGCAAGATTATGTTGAGATAGTTCAGCTTTGGATTCCAGAGGCGAATGCTTTGGTCACTGTTCCGAATCCTTATGATATAACTTTCGACGACTACATAGGAGTTCAGGATTATTATGGCCCGGAAGAAGGTCCCTTTGATTATTTAGCGTTGACCCCTCCGGTGGGAAATAATCCTTTTCCGGTAGCACCTGTTAGTCTGTGGTATGATTTACATAAGATGGCGAACAACATGATGGATAAGATTATGAATCAAGCGGATCGCCAGAAAGATGTTTTGGCTTATACCCCGGCTAATGCGGATGACGCCGAACAGATTGCGGATTCTAAAGATGGGGACTCAATCGCAGTAAACGATGTGACTCAAGTTAAAGTTATGTCTTATGGGGGACAAGCGAATTCAAATGAGCGGCTACTCCAACAGGTGCAAGTGTGGTTTAATTATATGAGTGGTAACCCAGATCAAATATCCGGGGCCGCACAAGAAGCCGAGACAGCTACACAAGCTCAGATCCTACAGGCAAATGCTGGTGTCGGGATACAGGATATGCGTCAGACGATATATAATTTCTCTTCCGGGGTTACTGGAAAGATCGCATGGTATCTACACACTGACCCTCTATTGGAAATTCCAATTGCTCGGAGACAGCCGGGTGGGGAATATATCCAAGTTACACTCACGCCAGAACAACGGGAAGGTGACTTTCTTGAATTTAATTTTACTATCAAAGCAAGATCGATGTCAATTATTGATCCGCAGATGCGTACAAAGCGTTTACTGGAGTTTGGTACGAATCTCTTGCCCGGGGCGGCTAACGCCGCAATGGTTATGAGTCAAATGGGTCAGCAATTTAACCTCGCTAAATTTCTAACTTTGATGGCAGAACACATGGACATCGAAGAAGAAATGGCTGATATTTTTATTGATCCAGAGTTCCAAAAGAAACAAATGCTGATATCTCAGAGTGGTCCGCAGTCGGGGGGTAAAGGAACTATTAAGGGAGTGATGCAAAATCATGGAGATCCGAACAAACATACTATTCTCGGTTCGACGGCACAGAAAAATAGTGACAACCAAGAGGCGGGTGGAACGGCCCAACAGAGTTTTGATTCAATACGATCCGTAGGTTAAAATGATTGAAACAATTGAGAAGAAAATTTGTTCGGGCTGTAGCATAGCGAAATTTGTAAGTGAATTTTGCAAGGATCGGTCGACAAAAGATGGGTTGCGTGCTTGTTGTCGGGAGTGTGCCGCGGCTTATCGTAGGAAATATTACAAGAATAACCGGGAGGGGGAACTATTGTATCGTGAGGAATACTATAGGGAAAATCGGGGGGAGATTTTACGGAAGCAAATAGGACGCGATAAAGAATATTATGCAAAACACCAGGAAAAAATCCTATGTCGATGCAAAGAATATCGAGGAACGTGTAGGGGTCATTTAAAACAAATATTTAACAACATAAAAAAACGTGTGGCTAACCCCGTCGGACGGAATGCTTGTTATAAAGGCATACAAAATAGGTTTAAATCGTCGGATGACTTTGTAGATTATGTTATTAACGAATTAAAGGTCGATCCCCGGGGATTACAAATTGATCGTATAGATAATGACGGACATTATGAAAAAGGCAATATACGTTTTGTAACCTGTAAAGAAAACTGTAATAATAGAGGAAGATAGGTAGTGAATAATCGACAGTATCTATGTTTAGCGTGTATGAAGTTCTGGTTTGTTTGGGAACTTGTTTCACAAAGATTTCAAACTGGTAAAGGATATGTTGATCTTAATTGTTGCCCGGAGTGTAAGAAGAAGGACAAAACTGTTTTCGTTGGGAGGCATAAGGAAAGAGGTAAAAGTTTAGATGTTGATACCCTCCCATTCTTAGAGTTCATTGCTACTAAGATGTTAAGGCTTGTTGAGAAGTCGAAGGATCTTTATGGTGATTTACAAATAACAGATTCCGATGTTAAGAAGTTACAATATTTGAAAGAGGAATCGGGTAATGCCATTCTATGATTTTCAGTGTCAAGAGCATAAGACAACTAAGGAAATTTTCTGCACGATGAGCAAACTGCCCATGGAAGGGAGTGGGGACTGTCCGAAATGTCCGGAGTGTCATAAAGAAATGACTCGGGATTATGTGAGTGAACGTGGGGGCATTGGGGCAAAGAAATATAGTAAACCTTTTTTGTCAGATGCCATGGCAATAAGTCCCGATCAAATTCTAGAACACAATAGATTATTCCCTGACGTAAAAGTATACCCAGATGGTCGCCCCTCTTTTGATAATTACAGACAACATGATGAGTATCTTAAAAAAACGGGT
>LAZR01000542.1_pt1 | contig 28747 bp, 36 predicted proteins | sample 329461 | NCBI WGS metagenome assembly LAZR01 (sample SAMN03002196, study PRJNA259156) | marine sediment metagenome | biome: sea floor; feature: Hydrothermal impacted sediments; material: marine sediment; isolation source: Loki non-amplified sample from Loki's castle hydrothermal vent sediment ...
GGGAAGGACTTCAGTGTCGGATCAGACGACTAATTCACCTAAGGTGTATGTTTACGCCTATTTGGACCCCCGTAAACCGGGAAACTTTGTGTACGACGGTTCCGCTTTTTCTTACGAGCCGTTTTACGTCGGCAAAGGTAGTATGAAAGCCAGTAAGCGCCATCTTCATCTGGCTAAAGCGCACCACGGCGAGAACGAATTCAAAGAGCGTAAAATACGGAGAATTCTTGAAGCAGGGCTAGAACCAGTAATACACCGGGTAGCGGTACAAAACCAGACTGAGGCTTGTGCTTTAGAAGTAAAGTGGATAAGAACGATAGGCAAAGGCTCAAAAGGCCCTCTAACCAATATCTGGCCAGGAGGAGATTTAGGGCCGGGGCATGAAACACTCTGAAGAAACCAAGAAGAAACCAAGAAGAAAATGAGCATGGCTCGAAAAGGCCGATGTTTCACGGAAAGCCATAAAGAAGGTATGCGAAATGCTTGGAAAAGCTCCTACAAGAGAGAACAGGCTGCCGCGCTTGTAGCAAAGAACTGGGTAGTTGTAAGTCCTTTAGGAGAGGAATTAGAAATTACCAACCTGTACAAATTTTGCAAGGAACATGGGTTGTCTTCTTCATACACGAGTGAAATAGCTAGTGGAAAGAAACTAAAACAAGGTACGAGCCGCGCATACACGCCTAGGACGTGCAAAGGTTGGTCGTGCAGGAGAGCCTAAATGTCAGATGATCTTCCTAATCGCGGCTATATATTCAAGGCCGCGCCTAAATCCGTACAGGAGGCGGTCTCTCGTGCCAGCCACGATCGCATCAAGTCGATCACGAAGCAGGCTATCCAGCACTACATCGAGCAGTTCATGGATACCACCGGGGTCAAGAGATCCATCACAGAGGCCGTAGGGTCGCTCTCTAAGCTGTTTATCACGGACACGGACACCCTGACCACCGATCCTACTTTGAGGCCCACACAGCTCGCTAGGTACTATCAGGACATCAAGGAAAGATTGCCTGCAATTTTGATTGTGGACTCGGGGATGGAGTACGTAGACCCCGGTCTTAATGTAATTGACCACGCCACCTCATGGGGCGAGCAGACTGCACTTGGCACCCCGACCAAGTGGCAGGGCCAGTTCCCCATCACCTTCAACATCCCGATTACGATTATTTGTGCTGCGGCTGACCAAGAGTCAGCAGACGCCCTGGGGGCCTTCCTGTGTCTGGTTTTCGGTCCCCTGAGGAATCTCAGCGGCGGTCAGAGGATCACAGGCAGGGAGGACAAGGGAGACACCTGGGAGGTTCGGCTTCCGCTGGATTTCGTTCCGTCTCCCACCACAAACAGCGCTATCGCCGACGATCCCAAGGATTCCGTCTGGGCTATGACGATTGACCTAATGGTTCAGTTTGAGGACAGAATCGTTCTGGAGCAGGAAATGGCTGAGGTTGTTTTCGAGGCAGGTAATTTCGTGGTTGGGGACAGCAACCTGAATGAAAACCTGAGCCCGATCATCGACTTCCCGGACGAGATCAAACTCAACGAGAGCTACCCCATCCGGGTCACGAATCTACAAGACAGGCAACGAGTGGTCCTATCTGATGGAAAAATCGCCACTTTTGACCCCGAGAGCCTGATTTTGACCCCCAGAAGGCTGGGACACTTCGAAATTCAGGTTTTGGACCGACGACACCGCCAGCCCGAAGGAGCCGCGCTGGCCCCGGTAGTCGCCGCAACCAAGCTCGTAAATGTGGTCCTCTAATTCTTTGTTGGGCTATTATCTATAGCTAGGGGATATCCGTGTTCCCGTAGAAGGTTTATTCCGCCAGGGCTCTTATGACTCGGGCGCTGACTTAGAGACAGAACAAGCTCTGAACTGAGGGGAACCCTTCATGGCATCCAATCCTAGTTTTCGACTGGTAAACACGCGATACGTGCCGCCCGGTGTATACATCGGACAGCTCATTATCCCCAGGCCCACGAACCTCACGGCAGACGCAAGGCTGCCCGCCTTCATTGGCGTTGGTAACCGATTGGCCGAGGGTAAAAACATCGCGATTCGGCGCTCTTTCATCTTCGAAGAGTCGCTTGCGTTTACGTCACTTTCACCCCACGTAGCGCAGCTCGTATTCAATGCAGATCAGGACCAGAACGCTCCGGGCATCCAGCTCCGTAAGCAGGACGGTACTGTCGTGCGTACTGACTTCTGGAACTTCACAGAGAGCGTAAGCGACAGCGGTGTATTCGATCAGGTAACCATCTCGCTAGAGGCTTTCGATCCGACTGCCACCTACCTCATTGATTACCAGTCAGTCGAGCGCACCCCGCAGGATGTGATTCCGGTCGAGGAACTTCGAGAAGTTGTTACCGTTGGACTGTCGGAGGATGCTCCCCAGTTCCGAGAGAACATCGACTTCTTCATCGTAACTGATGTAACTGACCCGCTTGCTGACCTTGGTAACGTAAACACGGACTCGGTTCCCGAGGCGGTTTCGGCCGACGCTGGTAACACGGGTGCCATGGTTATCACGCAGGCTACATCTTCCGAGTTCGCTCATAACTACAACCGCTACTATACTCTAGAGTGCAACAATGCTTCAGGTTCTTCTCCGAACCGGACGGCTTCATTCCTTCTTCGCAGTATACCCGCTGGGGGCGGTAACAACGCCCTTCCGCCGCGACCACTAAACGCTATAGAGGCTGCTACTACTCTCGTGATTACAGAGGGAGTAAACCAGTTCAGTATCGAGATTGAACTTGGAATCGAGCTTGACTTCGCATTCCCGGCCGGTTCAGGTAACGCCGCAGTAGCAGATGAGTTCGCCTTCCACGGCTTTGGCCCTGGTCTGGTTGAGCCTGACGCTCGCTACGACAACACGAACCAATTCCCCGAAGCTACAGGCATTGTAGTTGGCGATTCGAACTCCGGCTCCGGCTCCATCGCCGTGGCCACTACGACGGACTTCACCCGTGACTTTAACACTGGGTTCTCCCTACGTGTTGTAGGCATCGCAGGTTCCTCTCCTACCCGGACAGTAACCTTCGCATGGGCGTCGTTCATCGAGCTTGGCCCGGACGGAACTTTCACGGCAGATGAGGCTGTACCCAACACGCTGACGGAGAGTCTAGCTTTCGGTGTCGATGTAGACATCAGCTTCGGCTCCTCGAACTTCGCAGTTGGTGACGACTTCGCCTTCATTGCAAATGCTCCGGCTCTACGGTACTCCGGTAAGGACAACCGAACTTACACCCTGACGACCGGCTCCACAGCCAACATCGTGAGCCTCCCTGTTGCTCAGACTGACCCGCTGACTAGCAGCCTCCTGTCCGTTCCCCGTGTTGTGGGTACTGCGGTTGGTGAGTTCAACACGGATACTCCTGAGGGCGGCTTCGGTTCCTACGAAGCTAGCCAGCAGAACTGGTTCGATCCGCTGAACCCTGATGCCCGCACCGGCCACTTTCTCTTCCCTGATAACGTCAAGATGGCGTTCCGTAATCAGTGTCGAGGCGATGGTTTCGCAGGTAACCGTGAGCAGGGTGGCGACAAGCACTCCTTCACTGCAAACGATCAGAACACCATCGACTGGAGCCTGGTACAGCAGCGAGAGCAAGAGTTTGAGACGGACGATCTTATCGTAGATGTAAATGGAACTGTTACGGGTATCCCTGGTCAGACCTACATCATTCTCGCTGAGATTCCTGAGGACGGCACTGTTGCGGTAGTTACCACTTCGGGTCTGGTTCCGGTAGCCTCGGTAGAGGTTCCTGGTTCTCCCTTCGTGTCACTTCCGGTGACTCCGACCGAGACGGTTACCGCCTCTTACGATACTCGTGGCTCTGAGCCCGATCCGGGTCAGCTCTACTACTTCACAGGAAACTTCCTGCGTGGTACAGAACTGTACAACACTCCGATCCTTGTACTCGACCGTGATGACGGACGTACTCTCCTGGGTCCGCCCTCTGTAGACAACCATCTGCACATCACCAACGAGCTTGCGTTCGACAACAACGTATTCGGTGCCTATTACATTCAGGTAGCCGACGCAGACGAAGACGGCGTGTTCCAGCAGACAGACTTCAAGACGGCGCTTCTAGCAACCGAGAATGTGGAAACGATCACAGATCGCGTGGTCCTGGCCCGCCAGGACGCTTGGGGTGACCAGCTTGCAGTCAACGAGCGAGCCAACGATCCCTTCGCACGACGCGAGTCGCTTGATTGGTTCGGTGCTCCGATTGGTACCCCGATTGGTGACCGCCAGACTGCCGACACGCTTCGCTTCATTGCGGATAAGCCGCTACGAGTGTTCGGCAACTCCCCCTCCCACGGTACCAGAATTCTGGCAGGACCGACGCAGGCTACAGTTAACATCGTCCTACAGTCTGGTGATACCGTAGAGGTTACAGTTGACGGGTCGTTCGTCGCTGCCGCTCTGGCATCGCTAACAGCTAGTTTCGCAGATCCGGCCAACACGGTTCTCAAGAAGAACCTCGCTGGCTTCACGAGTGTACAGACGTACACCCCGAAGGAGAACGCGCTACTCGGTGATGCTGGTGCAATCTACGTAACCGATCTCGGTAACGGTGTCGTCCGTATCGAAGAGGATACAACGGTTGACACGTTCGCCATTGACTTCTACCTAATCTCGGCCATGACGCAAAAGCAGTTCGTGACCAAGGTTGTACGTAGGGAGATGGCTAACTCGGTCATCGCGCTGATCGTGCCTAGCGCTGCTGCCGGTGTTGGCATCATCAAGGCTAGCCTCTCTGCCATCTTGCTCGGCCTTCTTGGTCAAGGCATCATCGGTCAGTACGAGGACGATCAGCAAAACGTAAGGAAGTTTGACCCCGAGGCAGACGTGGTAGTTTTCCGAGATTCGGCAGATTCCACTCTCTACCACATGTTCTACGCATACTTCCTGCGATTCCCGATCAAGCGCGTGTTTGGTCTATTTACCGTAAACACAAACGATTTCGGCGTGGGGTCAGGTAACCCGTAAGCCCAATTAGCAAGGAGCTAAACAATGCAAGGTTCACGACTTGTCACACTATGCAGGATTGCTGCCCATCTTGATTCCGAAAAAGTGGGGAAGCACGCCCTTGCCGCACAGATCTACGACGTTCTTGCAACGCAGGTAGATCTGTCGCCCGAAGGTAAGAAGCTTCTTCAGGACTTCTTCGGGTTTGGGGTAAACGGCGAACAAGACTTCGAGGTAGGAGATTTCGGCGAGAACGTGCCGGAGTCCGACTATCAAACGAAGCGAGATCCTTTCCTTGATCCGTCCTCGGAGCGAATGCCTGAGCCTAAGAGCGATATGCTCGCGGGTGTCAATGAGGCTGCCGCTGCTTTGGAGAGTCATGGGGAGTTCGTTCTTGCTCGGGCCTTGAGGTTCGAGTACGGAGCGTAAATGGTTTACGGTAGGATCTACAAAGCTGAATTCCCTAATGGGAAGCTGTATGTAGGTCTTACCACCATGCGTTTGAAGATCCGGGTAGACTGTCACATGGGTTCTTCTCGTTCCCAGAAGCATAGAGGATGTGTAGCTTTTAACAATGCCATCCGAAAGCATGGGAAACCCGTCTTCACGGAACTTTGCACAGCGGACTCTAAGGAAGAATTGGACGCAGCGGAAGTACATTGGATTGCTAAATTGGGAACTATGGTTCCGGCTGGTTACAACATCAAAGAAGGTGGCGGTAACGGTAAGCACTCTGGAGAAACTAAGCGGAAGATGAGTAAGACCCGTGCAGGCATGAAAATGCCTCCCAGAACGCCGGAACAGTGCCTGAACTATCGAAGGCTTGGTGAGCAGAACGCTAATTTCGGGAACCCTCGCAGTGCTGAGACACGCCAAAAAATAGGCGACGCACAGCGGGGCAATAAGAATCACCGATTCGGAGCCAAGTGGGACGAAGAGCACTTGGTTATGTTTAGTGAAAGGCAACTAGGGGAAAAGAATCATTTTCACGGCCAGAAGCACACTGCTTCCGCTAAAGACAAGATGTCTGCGAAAAAGAGAAAATTCTCCAAAGAAGATGTAATTGAGATCTTACGACGCTCGGGGGAAGGCGAAACTCAAAAAAGTATCGCAAAATCCTATAGTGTGAGCCCGACAACAATTAGTAGAGCTATCAACGGAAAACGCCGTTGCTACTCTAACCAAGGAGCAATAATGCCTAACCCTTCGCCTCAGTAAGGGGCCTTCGAGGAGTAATCCTCGTCGCAAATTCGGTGAATTCGGGGGAACCCCAAACAAGTAAAGTTGTGGGCAATCCCGAGCGAAGCCTAGAAGGAAACTTCTAGGAACGTGTAACGACTAGACCAGAGCCTAAAGCTTTAGCCACGGCAGTAAGGGTCACTCGGTTGGAGCAATCCTTCAGAGAAGCGCCGGACATCCTAGCGGATGATGATATAGTCTGGTCCCTAGTGAAAGTTAGGGAGGTTGGCAGAAATGACCAGCCCTTACCTCGGTAAGTAACAAAACCGTTTGCAACCAATGCTTTTGACGTTACGGTGCAGCCGCTCGAACAGGGCGCTGCTGGAGCGCCTACGACGAAGACGTACCACGGTATGTCCATTGTCGTTGGAGGCAACATCGTTGGACGTATCCAGTCATGGCAGCCCAACGCTTACACCCGTGAGGGTGCCCATGTTCGTGAGCTTTCTCACGTAACCTGGGGTCGTCCGATCGACTACGTTCCGGGTCAGGCTACTGGCTATACCGTTAGCTTCACTCGCGTGGAAGTTTGGAATCAGGAGCTTGAGCTTACGCTAGGTTTCGGATCGGTCTTTGATGACCTCATGGACCAGACTCGCCCGTGGGTTACCCAGGAATATCTCTTCCGTGGTAACGAGCTAAACAAGCTCTGGCAGTACAGCGGTTGCTGGTTCCAGACCAAGAACAACAACAACTGGGAGTCAGGCGGCGACGCGATCGTTACGGTCGAGTGTGAGCTGGCTTACGTCTCCCGAGTAAGAGTGGCCGGATAATGGCTAAGCCCATCGAGTTCAACTGGACTACGCAGGAACGGATCAAGAGCCACGAGGAATATCTTCGTGGTACTCGGTCCCAGCCCCAGTCCCTTGCTGCTTCGTTGAACTGGACAACAGCCGTCGCCCCCGATACCGTCATTGATGAAGAAATGCCGGACGTTCTTGATCCCGATGTCAAGTTCCCCGACACCCTCGTGGATGATCCCAAGGATAGCGACGACGCTGTGGATCATTCTGACGGTACCAAGCCGCACGATACCAGTGCGGCTCTCTCCTTCGCCACAAACTGGGACGCTCTGCTTGATACAGCAGGCGTTCCGACCGACGGCACCCCTCCCGATCCACTAGCAGCTCAGCAGCAGCAAGAGCAACTTGAGGAGCAGGCCGCACGACAGGCTCAGATGATGGGTCGAGATAACGGCGGCTCACAACCCGGAATTACCAGCCCGCAGATGCCCTCTGCTCCCGCTTCTCCGCAGGTGCAGGATAAGGCCAAGCAACGACAGCGTGCTGGCCGTGGCGTTGAGGGCGGACTAGCAGCTTGCGGGATGTTTGTAGCAGAAGCATGCCCTGATGGGGAGTGCGACAACTGCCCCTGTAAACAGGGTATACAGGCTGCGGCTTGTGGTGTTATGCTAGCAACAGCGTGCCCGGGCAATGGGGGGTGCGGCAACAAGGTTGCTCTACTGCGTTGCCCAGATGTCCGGGGACCAAAAAACCTTATGCCCGTTGCCAATAGAAACTGCCCAAACGGTTCTCCTATGCCTGCCGAAGGCTGCGGTGACTGCCCGGGTTGCGACGAAGATCCGACCAACCCCATGGACCCCGGGAATAAGTACGATTGGGACAGTTTCTCAACTACTCCCCGCGTCTAATAGACTAAAGTAAGTCCAGTATGTTGGATAAGAACCTCTACGCACTTCCGGTCAAAGAAAACGGTAGAGCCTTTAGCTATCACTGTCTCGTATCACGTCTCGACACTCCTACCTGCACATGGACACTTGTGCGCGGGGGCGATGTTCTGTCGTCGGGATTAGTTGAAGATGACGATGTAGCCCTCATGTTAGAGGCGCTACGAGCGGATCTTAATGGAAGGTCCGAGTGGAAAAGCTGTACCATTCATTAGACACGGATTAGGAGAACACTGTGGCGACGGACGACGGACGCGACCCCGATAACCCCATTGATAGAATGATGCCCCCGGCAGACAACCCGGAATACCACCGGAAGCTCAAGGTGCATCGAGACGCACAACACCAAGCGGCAGAGAACGCTGTGCTGTCAGATCCCGCTCACGCAGCTCTCGGAGACCGCCTCACACCCGTCCGTCAGGGCATTCCGCAGGCTGCCGCGCCCCAGCCCCTGCCCCCGACAGATGTGCCGCCTGTAGCCTCGCCTGTGACGCCTCAGGAGTATACAGGGCTCACTGTAGACCCCACCCTGGCACAGGTTCAGCACATGCCCGTAGAGCCTCGGCTGCCTGAAGGGGCGGTTCCGCCTGCCGCACCTGCGGCTCCGGCTCCGGTTGCCGCCGAACTTCCCAAGACCAACCCTATCCTGGCCAAGCTTCGAGAGGACTTTGGTATCGAGAACATTCCTGTTACAGAAGTAAAGGTAAATGGGCATGTGTTCACGATGCGTGTTCTGGATGTGGGCGCTGTAACGCAGGCTTTGAGATTCGCAGATACACTTTCCATGCCCGGCTCTCCACGCGAGAATTCCATCAATCTACAGATTGCCCTGACATCGTTTGCCATCTCGGCAATTGACGGAACTCCTGTCTGGAAGGTGTTTGAGGTTGACGTGCCAGAGTCGGAACTCGTCATGGTAGAGGGCGAAAATCGCCCCATTTTCGCGCCCATGTCTCCGCCCTCCAACGTTCGCATCCTGGGCGCTACAAACCTGATGGACTTCCTTAGCGGGCAGGCTTCTTCTACGCTGCTGGCCGAGCTATGGGACAAGTACCAAAGTGTTGTAGACCCCCAGGGTTCTCTGGATTCCCTAATGAACTCCATTCTAGACGGGGAGGTTGAGGAACCGAGCGTCCCTTTGCCCTAACAGCCACGGAAGACGACCCCGATCTGGCAGTCCGTGGCTACGTCCTAGCCAAAACTGGATGGACTCTGGAGTACATAAACGGACTCTCAGAGATGCACCTGCTGTTCGCGTACCACTGGATCTCCAAGGTGGATGCCGATCAGTGGAAGCGGCTATCTTCGCACTTGGGTACTGTGTGGGATAGAGAGACTTTGGAGATGCTAAATTCTAAGGCCCCTGGCACAGGTAGGGCTTCCCCAGACAAGATTTTTGTTCCATTATCTCTTCGTATCAACCCAGATCTGCCTGAGGCGCTTCTGGGGAAGAAGCGAACTACCGCTTCTGCCTCCCAGGGGGAACCTGTTTCCACCTCTAAGGGGGATGGACTCCACACAGCAATGGCAATGCCTGAAGGGGATGAGGTCATAAACATGGGAGACTTGCCGAAGGATGAATTCTTCGGTCTGGTGTCGCAAGCGGGCCTTGCTAAGATCTAATGGGTATTCAGGACATCTTAAAAGCCGCCAAGGGCGGCTCTAGTAACACGTCCCCGGTTATACCGCAGGGCGGCGGCTATTCTCAAGGCGACGTAAAGATCGCCGCGAGTATGGCAAAGCGGATGTCCCAAATTGAAAAGTTGGTCAAGAGCAGCAACGTCCACTGGGCCAAGATGGGCGAAGCACGACCTCTAGTGCAAGCCCAAAAGTCCATGGAGGAGTACAACGTAGCACAGCAAGAACACAATGCGTTGATGCGCAGCAGCACCGCCTCCATGAAAGAGAAGGTGGCAGCCTATAGCAAACTTGCTACAGCACGCAAGAAAGCTATTGACGATACCAAAGAGTACAACAAGGTTCTAAACGAGACAAAGGGAGTTTCTGGACGCGCCCTTAACGTCCTAAGAGAACTACCTCTAGGCATGATGGCTCTGGCTGGTGCCGCGAACGCTGTGAAAATAGCTTTAGGCCAAGCAAACGAAGGCTTCCAAGCTATGGCGCGCAATGGCCAAGTAGCGGGCAAGTCCATGGGAGATCTTGCGAAATCTACTGGGATGTTCGTTGTGGAGATGAACCTCGCATCCATCTCAGCCGCGAAATTTGGCATCGCACCCGAAGAATCCAACAAGGCTTTCGCTCAGCTCACCGAAACCTTCGGCGGTACCGGTAAAGCGGTTAACACTCTCGGAGCCCAGTGGGAGAGTCTGTCTCAAATTGCCGCCGTTAGTGGTATTGGTATGACAGCTATGTCCAACCTTGTATCTGATAACTTCAGGAAGGTTGGTGGCACAATGGAACAGGCGCTGGATGCAGCTAAGAACCAAGTTGCTGACCTGTCTATGGTTACCGCAGAGCTAAATGCTCGCTTCGGTGCCGGTTCTGTGAACACGGCGGCGTTCGCCGATGCCATTAACAATTTAGCTTTCGGCTCTAGCTTTGCGAACCAGAACTCTCGAATGCTAACAGAAACTTTGGGTCGCGAGCTTCAGATGCAGCTTGCTCTGGGTAAAGCTCCTGAGGCTGCCATGAAGGCTGCGACGAAGAACATAGAATTGGCTGGTAAGGTCAATATCGTAGGTATTACACAGTTCAGAGAGAAATTACAGGCAGCATACGAGGAGGCACAAAAGGAAGGCACGGGAGCGGAGTATCTAGAGAGCCTAGGAGAGAAGTTCGGTAGCCAGGGCGAAATCATCGGTAACATGCTCGAAACCAAGACGTTGATGGATTCCAAAAATCTGTTTGCTTTTCAAGAGGCTGTTGACCAGTCAACTGGACTGCGAGACCAGATGCTGGACGATATGCGCTCGTCGGCTGCTGGCGGAGACGTTAGCGCGCTGCTTGCGAAAGGTCTAGGTATTAGAGAAGCGCAGTATATGGTGGCTGAAGCTGATTTGCTTAATACCAAGATCGGAAAGTTGACCAAAACAGGTAAAGAGGGTGCCGCTGCGGCAGAAGATCTGTTCGGAAAAGACTGGCAGAAGGGTGAGGATAAGGAAAAGGTTGAAAAGTTCATTGCTGCCCAAGCCAGTGGCGACTTCTCCAAGGCAGAAATGCAAATGAAGTTCAGGGAAATGCCCGGAGCAAAGCTTCCCGACGCCGAAGTTCCAGAGGATGCAGCAAGGAAGCCATGGGAAGAGTTTGTTGGGAATACGGAAGGGGCGGGTTGGTTCAGCGGCATTACGAGTGCCTTCAAGACCATCCCCGGCTTGTTAAACACTGCGGTTGGCAGTATCGTTGGTGGCATCGGTGGTGCGATAGCTCTATGGGGCGCGAAGTCTATTGCTGCTAAAATGATGGGAGGGGTAGGGGTACCCGGTATGGGTGGTGTCGCCGGTATGGGTGCTAAACTGCTGAAGGGAGGCTTGGTAACGGCAGCCGCAGGAGTAGGCGTTGCCGGGTTTGCTGATGCCGCTAGTCGTATGCGAGAGAAGAAGGAATCTGGCGAAAGTTTCCTGGGTATGGAAGAAGATGAAGGCGGTCTCATGGGTTCACGCGCCGGAGGAGCACTTCAAGCTACCGCCAGCGGGGCTCTGGTTGGCGCAGCAATAGGCTCAGTAATCCCTGTCGTTGGAACTCTCATCGGTGCCGCAGTGGGCGCAGGATTCGGAGCGTTAGGAGCCCTTATCGCGGACACGACCGCCGACGCCCCTACAGCTCCCGAAGCTGCCCTGCTTGAAAAAGCACAACAAGAAGCAGATGCTGTGCCGCCGCCTTCCTCACCGGTTCCGGTTTCAGACGAACCGGTTGGAGCGGGTGCAAAGTCTGGTGGCCCCGGAGCTGCCATTGCCACTGGTACCGTTTCTGGTAATTCTCTTATTTTGGAAGTAACGAACTGGGATCAAATTCACGCCCAGGCAGTTGACGCCGCCGCAAGCGGCTAAGGAGGACGTAATGTCTGCAACATTGAATCGCGCACTAGCGGCCGGGTCACTGAAGGTCCGCAACCAAGCTTCGGGTGAAGCTATCGTTGTGTTCCGAAACCCGGTCTTGAAGACTGACGACGACGGAGTAAAGTTCTCCGTTAACGTGAAGCCTGTCCGAATCTCCAATGGAAAGACCATTGACATGTTCGGCCGTAAGGACGTTGATCGGGCCGCTGTAAAGCAGTCCAACATCGAGAAGCTCGTTAAGGCGGGTGTCCTAGAGGTACTCTAACAATGGCCAAGCTGATCGTAGCACTGGCTGCACTGTGGATTCTGGTTCCGGCTGTTGCCCTCGCAGGCGGTGGTTTCGATCAGGAGCAACAGGTGGCGCAGAAGACTATCGTGATCGAGAACCATGTCCCGGCCAACGACAATAACGGTGTTATTATCGCTGCTGCCGTGGCGGGTATATTCTCGTTGGCGGGCGTTCTGGTTCTTCGGAACAAGAAGAGCTAAGTGGGCAGCATACGGTGCGCAAATTGCCACAGGAGAAAGACGGCAAAAGCGATTAACTCACATAGGTGGCAACTTGTCAATGGATAACTTTGTCTGCTATATCTGCCATGCCCAGAAAACGCTGGACTTTGTGCATAAACACCACAAGGTCCCCAAGTCGCTGGGTGGGTCGGATGGTCCAGATAACCTCGTTAGCTTATGTTCAGGATGTCACGCTGATACACACACACTGGCCAGAATGATGCGCAATCCCAAGAGAGTTGGGGAAGTTCGGTCTGCGGTACAAAGCATGTTCCCACAAGGGGACGTGCAAGCTAGATGCGTAGAACTTGCTAACCTAGCAAACCGCAGCACAGTGATGAGTGCAGGACAGAAAGCCCTCGATGTAGAGCGAGAAATCGGGGTTGGACTAAAGTTGAAGAAGCCGTATCGCGATGCGTTGCAGTTGATCGCCCGGGATCGCGGCCTGTCGATGGCAAACTACACGAGAAAGATTATCGAGGATCACATTCGTAGAGTGTATCCTAATGTAGGGAAATGATGAGACTGATATCTCGTATGGACAATGAAACTGGAGAAACGCTTGTTTGGTGCGGAGGCGAAGATTTCGACGCCGTAACTACGCAGGCACAACTACAAGCATCCGGGCTTTCGCTAGTAGAGATTCGTGACGACAAATGGGCCGTCGTGGATCTAGCTGGCAAGGTTCTTGAGGAGAACGACGATGGCCGATAAGAAGGCTAACGCCCAGCCGCAAAGCGGTGCGGACAAGGAAGAGAAGAAGGACTTTACCCAGTTGCCCGCAGACGGCGACAAGAAAGAGGTAGGTCAGGACAACCATTCTCTAGCACCCTTGTTGCACTGGGACACGGATGGCGCACGCGAGTAGAACGATAGACTCTTCCGCATCAAAAGATGATTGGAAGCATCTCTACAAATGGGTAGAGAACCAGACACTCTCGTTCCAAAACACACACGACGACGTTAGGAACCCTTGGCTCATGCCCGATACGACACGCAAAGAGATCATCGAGCACATCCATAGAGCAAACGTGGGTGGCTGGCTGGGTCCGTATGAGGGTATGTTCTAATGGCGTCCAAAGGATTACTGCTAGGTACTGTGTTTAATGCGCCTCTGTCGATCAGCTTTAATGGGGTAGACGAGGATCTGTTTAACAACACGCCGCAGACCATCGGGATAGCGAACGACTGGAGCGTTCAGGCTCTCTGTGAGCCCGCAGCGCTCACCGCGAGCGAGATGGTTGTCTTCACCATACGTGGTGCTCCAAACGAGATTGTGCTGTCTATTCTTGCCTTCGACCCCAACGATCCACTTAGAGTATGGACAAGGAACAGTTCCGGCACTACAATCAAGCGCTACGAATTCGAAAATCATTTTACTGTGGGTGTCAAGGTGAGCATCCTCTGTACCTGGGACGGAACGGATCTCGTAACGTACATAGATGGTTCCGTGGCTACTCCAACCACACTGGTCGATGACAACGCAGGAACCATGACCGACACGGCACGTCGAGTATCAATAAGTTCCAGAGAGGGAGAGGGTGTCCCGCAGTCATTCTTTGAGGGAAAGATCCACTCAGTTTCAGTATGGAACACTGTTCTCACACAACCCAAAGTCACAGTGTTGGAGAACTCTGGGAGACCACAAGAAATAGACAACCGCGTGAACTCGGGAGCTTATGACGCCAGTGCCAACCTCGTCCATTACTGGCGTCTTGGCCTTGACGCTTCGGACATCGGGAAGGATTCTGGCACCGGGACAGCCATTGACATCGGCGACGACGCTGTGAACATCACCTCCGACGACATCGTAATCTACTAAGGATTTGACGAGAGATATTCCGACCTAAGGGAGAACTACAATGGCACATGATCCTGGCTCACCGTTTGGGACAGAAGAGCATGCACTGGACCCCGCGCTAGAGGGCGGCGAAGCCGGACCTACAGGTGCGCCTGATCCTACCGGCCCCACGGCCCCTAGCCTGATACCTTTCGGCCCCACTGGAACAACAGGAGAGCAAGGTCCCACAGGTCCGGCTGGCGCTCCCACGGGCGAAACTGGAGCTACAGGTAGCATCGGCAACATCGGCAACACTGGTAATACAGGAGCCGGAGAGACGGGTGCCGCAGGACCGCAAGGTGCTTCTGGACAAACTGGTGAGACAGGACCCGCAGGAGCCACCGACGGCAGCACAGGCCCCGCAGGTTCTACAGGAGAAACTGGAACCGCAGGAGTCCAGGGTGACCAGGGCAGCACTGGTCTTACCGGGGTCGGGACCACAGGTTCCGTAGGCTCGCAAGGTGCCGCAGGCATCCAGGGACAAACAGGACTCACAGGTGCCAACAGCACTGTAGAGGGACCGACAGGAACCACAGGACCGCAGGGCGAGGGAATCACAGGAAATACCGGCGCGCAAGGCGACACAGGTCTTCAGGGTCCGGCCGGAACTGGAGCCCAGGGTAACACTGGACCTGCTGGTGTTGAGGGTGATAAGGGAAACAAGGGAAACACAGGCACCCAAGGTGAGAGTGGTCCTACTGGACCCTCTGGCGGTCCTATCGGTGCTACGGGAGACACAGGTAACACTGGAAACACAGGTGTTGGTGACGAGGGACCTGTTGGGCCTACCGGTCCCACTGGAAACGTCACTGGTGACCTTGTGCCTCACCGAGCCAACTCGTTCACCGATGAGAGGCACCTTACTGACGGGCAGTGGGCTGCTGCTGCGGGAACGTTCGGCACGCCCAGCAACACCAACCGCTACGTTACCGAACAGGACTCCAGGGTACAGGGATCGTTTACTTACCAGGGGGCGAATGTGTGGGGCGGTGACTCTATTCCTTGGATACAAGGCACACCTGTTGTACTGTCCTGGGCGTCTGAAATAGACGACGTTGGTGACTGGTTTAGCGGTCCCGGTGCAGACCGTTTTATCGTGCCCTCTGGAGTGTCCCGTATCCGAGCTACGGCTGAACTATGGCCACAGGATGCCAGTTTTACACATGAACTTATTGTGAGGGACAACTCCGGCGGTGAGACGGTCTGGAGTCATAGTGCCGTACCAGAAGTAAGAACTTTGCTAGTTACTGGACCTGTTGCTGTGTTTGCGGGATATCAGATCTACGTCAGATCCACTCGGAACCAGACAGGTAGCACATCTATAACCAGTAGCTTCACGATCGAGAAGGTCGCTTAGACTTACACATCACAGCAGGCTTAACCCGCGCTGAAACAGCAACGAGTCCGAGCGACTCTGTGGGATATGGGGGCTGTTTCAGCGCGGTACGCCCGCTGAACAGCGGCGTGTAAGTCTGATGTTGGGCCTCGTGGGGCCTGTGGCTATTCTTTAGCCTATCCAAGAAATAAGAGTAGTTTCAGGCGATTTGATTACACATTACCTTCCAGTCCCCCGGGGAGGTTCCGTAACCGCGCCGCTGGTCCCGGAAATTATCTCTAGGTAAGACCCTAACCCTCCCTGGAGATACACGCAAATGGCCGGACCCAAGTACGACAATCCCACCGTCTTCAACTTCTTACACGACTATGGGTGCGACCTGCGAGCACGTAGGGTCTTCAACCATCACGCTATGGGAGTGTCCGAAGAAGTCGGGATTATAGGCATCGAATATATCTCGCGCAATCTACTCCACCTAGACAAATCTCCGGGCACAGTCGAGTTGTGGATCAACAACTCCGGGGGCTGGCTTCATGAGATGTGGGCCATCATAGACATCATGAATGTGATGGAAAACCCTGTGGATACCGTATGTTATGGTAACGCTTCCTCTGCCGCTTGCCTGCTTTTGGCCTCTGGTACCGGCACCCGGTATGCCTTACCTCACGCCTCCTTCATGTGGCACGCAGGCACCACGGACATTACAGACGACATGCACTGGCCGGATGCTGTAGATCGAATGGAGTGGGAAAAGCGCGAAAACGAACGCTGGCTGGACCAAATGGCCCGGGTAACGACTCCTCTAAACTCCAAGGGAAACAAATTTCGCACCCACAAGGACAGGATCTCGTTTTGGGCCGAAAAGGCTCACGGGGGCGGTGAAACGTGGATGGACGCCAAGGAAATGGTAGCCAACGGCATCGTGGACGAAGTATGGGGACCGCCCGCCCCTAAGGCCCGGAAGAAGGGCGAGAAGGGCGAGAAGGGCGAGAAATGAGCACAGAAACTATTGACCTATTCGGGCACCTCTTCTACGCCTTCATCGCCCTCGGGATGCTTCTGCTTGCCTACAAGAGCAAGTGGGGTTGGGTATCTCGCTTTATTGGAGAGCTGGGATGGCTCTGGATCGGCGTAGAAATGGAAATGTCGTCAATCTGGAGCTGGGGAGCCTTGTTCCTCGGTATCGAGTGCTACGGCTTCTGGAGCTGGACCCGAAAGTCTACTCCATCGGACGGTGGACCGAGAAATGCTTCGTAAGCTTTACGTGCTCGTCCCAGTGGACTTTAGCGTCCGCCCGCCACACCGGGAGGCATTCTCGACAAAGTAGCTTCCTGGGCGATTCTGAGGGATCTGAGGGGTGCTCTACGCGATGGGGCGTCTCTAGAACCACGCTCACCATGAACCACTTTCCGTCGTGAGGAGCCCCGCACTCGGTACAGTCGGTCTGGTCCGTTGTCCAGCGGAGTTTATGTCCGTATACGGTGGGCATTTATCCCCTCTCTGCTTTGTACAGATACGAGGCAGCCTTCAGGACGGCCTCGCTGCCTTTCGTGGTGTCTTTTGCACAATCCCAAGGCCCAGACAGACTCTATGCAGAGCCCCTCTTTGCATGGCCTGGGAACCTTATCCACGCCATTCTCCCTCGATCACGTTCACCAAGGCGCGCTTACCATTTGGGTACACGAGCGCATGCGTTTGCAACCAACTACTGGGACCGGAAGTATACTCCAGCCTTAGGTAGGAGCTGGTGCCTACTTGTACGACGCCCTTTTCTATCGCTGGCGCGTGGGTGTGACCAATAATAGAGCGGATGCCAATCTTGTTCAGATTGACCGCCGATCCACGGCTGCCGTTGGGACCGAGATCACCGTGAAGGGACAGCTCGATGCCGTTCACGACAAAAGATTCGTCCCGTCCTAGGAACTTGGTTTGACACTTGGGGTCGATGTTCCTCTCTGCCCAGAAGGCAAAGGGGTCGAAAGTGTAGGCCCCCGCCGTGCCAAATCCAGCTTCCTCTAGCATGTGATACCAAAACCAATGGAAGATCTTGGCGTTCCACGGCTCCAATTTCCAATCGGCTTCCTTGAGCCAGCGGTACAGGTGATCGTTGTGGTTGCTAGCAATTATGACGTTGGTAGCCCCCGCAGGGGTAGTCTCTTCAATGTAATCAATTGTGATCTGTAATTCGTCCTCGACCTTGTTGACTCCCTCCCGCCACTTGACGTACTGCGTCAGAGGGTTGTGGCGGTGGTGGTGGGAGATAGAGTAACTGTCGAATACGTCATGCCGAATGATAACTTCCGGCTTCAATGTCTTAGTGATACTGTCGCGATTCGTGTACGTAGCAGCCTTAACCTCGGGGTCGTTGAACAAGGTGTGCTCATCACCCGTAACAAGAGCCGCAATCTTCTGGTTGCGCTCTACTCCGTTGGCCGTGTACTTCTTGTCTAGATCGTAGAAGCACTCTCCATCCCAAATCACGTTACGGGTGTGGAACTTCTTGCCCTTCTTTTCGACAACGATACCGGCAATCGTGTGGTGGTGCTCACCCTTCACGCCCGCTTTGGTTTTCGAGTAGTTCTTGACAGAGCAGGAGCCTGTGGTCCACAACTGCTTCGGGAGAGCGTTCTGGGGAGTAGGAATTACTTTCATTTGAAGCTGGTTGTGTCCATAGATCGCCGAAGCGCTCTGGGACAGTGTTTCCAGCCCTATGAGAGGGTTTACGGCTGTAGCGTTGATTCGCATGTTGCCCATGATCCACAGCTCGTGATGGATCTTGACGATGCTTTCGCAGAGGTAAGGCAGCACTTCATCAGGCCACCATACGTCGGAATCGTCGTCCTGAGCATCGAAGCGACATGTGGGGTTCTTGTATCTAATCGTAGGAATGAGAAGCTCGGAGCCGTTTTCCTTGAGGTAGTGACCAATAGCAGCCCAGAACCCCTTGTCAACTGGGGTGTTGTTCTGGGAACATGTTACGAAGAAGCGATCCTTCCTCTCCAGCTCCGCAATCCGGGACCTGGACAGTAGAAACTCGGGTCCCTCGTCAATTTCAACGAGGGAAACTAGGAACCATTTTTCGCACTCGTTGCAGGCATACTGCTGCTTGGGTTCTTCCGCCTTGGTAAGGCCCCGCTTCTGGAGCGAGTCACTGTGGCAATGAGGGCAAACTTGGTTGTCAGTCACGCGGAGCCTCCTCTCTAGAAATAAGACTATTGCTGTTTCTTTAGCCTATGTCTAGATCCTTTGGAACGCGAGCGCCAGACATTACAACGAGTTTACTCTCGCCTTGTCATAGAACTCTACAAGGCGAGGTTCAGCTTTCACGATGCTGGGGTCGATAGGAATAGTCAACGATAGTCCCTCCAGGGACCGCATTCGAGAAAGTGCCACATATGCCTGTCCGCAAGCGAATCCGTTAGAGAGGTCGATCTCTACATTGTCGAGTGTGAGTCCCTGGGACTTGTGGATAGTCAGAGCCCAGCCTAAACGTACCGGGAAGTGCGTCATAATGGCCTGTATGCGCTGATCTCCGTCTACCTGCTCCCAATCCTCCTTATTCACGATAACAGCTTTACCCGTATCCAAAGTAACCAGAATGCTGGAGATTTCGTTTTGGTCGTTCACGGAAATACTCTTGACGAGCCCTCTGCTGCCGTTGACGTACATGCCTTCCTTGTGGTTCTTCAGCAGGAGAACAGGGACGCCAATCTTGAGACCCAGGGGAGAATCTGTCAGGCTGTTGCGAACCATCTTTTCTGCGACCCCCTTGGGGTATTTAGTGAAGAACTGGAAACGGGGCTTGGCCTGGAACAATTCCCCCGGGTGCTCCCGCAGCTTGTCGAAGTTAATTTGGTCGGCTTCCTTGTTGGTGGCAACCAAGTGGGTTGGCTCAACCAGCACTCTGCCAACGCAGGGGCGAAAGACTTTCCGAATCTCCTTGGTGTACTCGCCGAAGCGAACACGATTGAGAGCGTTCACGAAAGTCTGGTCTTCTTGTCGAAAGGAGCGCTGGAGATCAATGGTCTCCATCTTGGCCTTTTCCCAGGAAGGTGAATCTATTGCAAAACGGTACTCCGCCTTGTTGTCTTTTTCGACTGGGGGTAGCTGTAGGAAGTCTCCACAGAGAATGAGCTGAAGACCACCGAAGGGCTCGTAATTGCTCCTGACCTGTTGTAGCCACCAATCCATCATTGTAATGTAATCGCCGGACAGCATGGACACCTCGTCAACGATGAGGGTCTGGACGAAGTTGAGACGATTTTGGGCCTTCTGCATTGCATTGGTGCCGTGGTATTCTTTGGCCTCTTTGATGGTGCCCGCTATGCGGGTGCCAAGCAAAGCATGGATCGTGCTCCCACCGACGTTGAGAGCGGCAACGCCGGTCGAAGCAGCAACCCTGAACTTGTGTTGCCGAGCATGGAACTCTTCGATGATGTGCTTGATGACGAAGGACTTGCCCACGCCGCCAGGACCCGAAACGAATAGGTTCTGTCCGCTCATTGCAGCATCGAAGCAACGCTTCTGTTCTGTACTCAGTTCTTCAGCCATTAGCTTGCCGTGTCGTCTCCGCCCGTGGTGGACTCAACGACGAGATCACCATCTCCGCCACTGGCGGAATCAACAGCTAACTCTTGACCCTCGTCAGGATCAGGCATGGCGTAAAGCGCATGAGTCGTGACTCGACCCGTGTTGCCGCTAGCTATCGAGTGAGAGCGAGTTGCTGTGTACGTGGACATGGCGTTGGCGACCGTGGCGTTCATGTTGATGGAACCGTCCACGTTGGCATCGAAACTAAGCATGTTGCCCGAGTGGAACCCGAGCTGTGCCTGGACCTGCGTAAGATCCTGGTTAGCTCCAATGTAGGTGAAGTTCCAACCAGCGTCCTGAAGCTCCTTGACCTTAGAGGCCAGCTTCTCGGAAGTCGTCTTGGATGCGTTTTCTGCACCGTCACTGATGACCACAACCAGAACGTCATCGACGTGAGCTGCCTCTGCGGAGAGGAAGTCGATCATGTCGCTGACGCCATCGAACATAGCCGTCATGCCACTGGGGCGGTAGTCTGCCTCGGTGAGATCCTTCAGAGAAGTAACAGGAACTAGAGTCGGGTTCTTCTCCTTGCTGCCATCATGGAAAACCGGAGTCACCTGATTGTTGAAAGTGCTGAATGCAACGAAGGTGTTGGCAGCATCGTCGGAATCTCGCAGGGCAGAGAACTGCTCATTGGTTCCGCTAATGGTGACATCCTTGATGGTACCCATGGAGCTACTGCGGTCGAGGACAATCCCCACTAGCAATCGCTTGTTTGTGAAATTCTTGGGCTTAGGCATCTTCATTTCCTTTTTTCTCTGCGGCTATAAGAGACCGCAAGTGCATGGTCAACTCAAAGTGCCCCGGCACTTTGCCGTTGGGGCCGGATGAGAAACCTCTCAACCAGTTGTCCAGGGCCACCAACCCCTGGAAGGTGGCGGCTGGAATTATCGTATCTACCTCAATATCTCTAAGCGGCACTCGTTCAAAATCACTCATCGTTCTCGAACTCCTTCAAGACGAGGTTGGCGTACTCGGTACCTTGCTCTAGCTTGCTATCGATCTGGCGGAGCCGCCCCCAGATGACACCCAGCACGTAAGCTGCCCTGACACGGCTGTATGGTGTCCAATCGGCTTCCAGGGGGAGCAAGAGTGTTTCGTTCTTGACTTTGTTGGTGCGGGCGTAATTCAGCAGCCAAAGTCTCGCTTCAGCGAAAGGTCCCTCAAGATTCTTCTTCTGTATCGTAAGCACGATGATCCTTTAGAGAAGGTTACGAGGACGCTTTACCTTCTGGGCAGCCACGAAAAAGTGGCCGTAAGCGTCTGGTGTAGCCGTATACTCCGTGACCTGTAGACCAGCCGTGAGAATAAGGTACTTGGTTAGCAGCAGAGGATCGAAACTTCCGTGTCTCTCGTACATGAAAATGGTGCCCCCGTGGGAAAGACGCTCGGAATAGTCCCAGAGCCGCTGACGCCAGTCCTCGTGCTCTAGAAGACCCGAAATGCGGATCAAATCGTAGCCACCACCCCCAATTTCACTCTCCAGCTCCAGAGTTCGCCCGTAAGCGTACTTTTCGCTCAACAGGTCTACCCGGTCGGGACCGAACGATTTAGGGCCTTCTGGGGCACTGTAGAGAGCTGAAATCTTCTGGAGCAGGTCCGCTAGGTCTGTATCCCTCGTGGAGACCGTATTTGGGTACGCTCTGATCCCTGCGGGGAAATCAGAGGTGAAGGCGGCAATATGTGGCACCCCGAGAGCAGCAGCCATGTGGAAGCCAGCAGAATCAGGCCCGATGAACAACTTCGCACCCGCGATAGTCTGGGCCATCTCCTGAAGGCCACCCTCATACTCCGAGTTCTCGCCGATGGCGGTGATAGATTCGTACTTGATGCCTTCCTTGTCGAGATGGTTCTTCACCATATCAGGAATGTGGTAGTGTCGGAAGTCGTGGTTCCTGGGAGAGTTCGGGCCGCGCTTCGGGGTGTGGATTACAATATCACGGGGCTGGACCTCGACATCTGGGTCAAGATACATCACCGGGGTCCGCCGGAATGGGATTGCGCTGGTGGAAAAGGCGAAGCTGTCCGTGCCGTGGATGCCTCGATTCATCTCCACGCAGCCGGTGGTATTGTAAAAGCGATCGAAGCCCTGGGGCTTCTTCTCGTCGCTAGCGTACCCCGGCAGGGCTTTTTGGTCGGCTGTCAGGATGCCCTTGACGATCGGCTGTAGGAGCGGGTGAAACTGATGTAGGTCGGCGTAATCGGGGTGCGTCCTCAGGTACACCTCCGCCGGGGCGTACTTGTAGAATAGCGCCTCCAGCACCGGTTCCATCATAATCATGTCGCCTGCCCCGCCGTAGCGAGTGACGAGGATCTTGGTAGATTGCATTACTCGCCCCGCACCCGGCTGGCTTCAACCTTACCCAGGTCCGAGAAGCTGGGGGGTTTGATAAGGGACTCCTCCTTATTGCGCTTTTGTACAGCGGTCTGGTGTGCCAGGGCTGCCATCGCGATAAGCTGCGCGCTGGCGAAGAGGAATTTCCGAATCAGGTGGATGTAGGGACGTACCTTCTTGGGGAACTTGCCGTTGCCAGCAGTCAGCACCTCACGCATCTTCTGGAGTTCGATAGGTTCCCACGGAAAAGCGTACTTGGCCGGGTCCAGATCCAGCATCATTCGAATGAGCTGGTCGAACTCGTTCAGCTCTTCGGGCTCCTCCTCAGAGGAGGTGGGAGCTGCCTCCACAATCGGGCTTGTTTCTTCGATCTCTTCGGTCTCGCTCGGATTCGAGTCGTCGTCGGTGACGATCAAAGCATCCTTAATTTCTGTTATCATACTGTTATTCCTAAGGGTTATTTGCCGCACGTAACTAACACACTGTTTATTTGTTTTTGGCGGCGCTTGCTCATGTGCGGACATATTCTACGCATTAGTTCAAATGCTCGCCTTCCATTTACTCTTATCTGATAAGTACGCTTTCTTTTCGTTCCACTTTTGCTTAAACGCTTGTCTGCCCAGGAAGTGACGCGCATCCTTTTCTCAGGTCCGCCTATTCTATGTGTACTGTGCTCAGGAGGAAAGTTTTTATTAAACCACTTTGCAAAACGTTCAACAACGTCTCTATCAGTCATTTGAAGAGAAACACAACCATTGGCTTTATTAGTTCTATGGTCTCTATGAACTATGGGGCTTCCTTCTCCTTCAAGTAACCCAATTATCCATCCAAATTCAAAATAGTCAGCATTCATACTTTCCTCGCTAACCCTATCTTCGTCCGGCGGTCGTTCCGCCATGTCGGGTCCGCCTATCACGTTAAAAATTAAGTTCGAAAAGAAGACTGTCTTCTATTTTCTCTACAACAAGAACAGGTGCATGCAACCAGTCTGCACCTTTTATGATGTGGCCGCTTTCGTCGAACTGCGGCATTCGAACAAATCTCCTTTCTAGGACTTTGTACCAGACACTACTGCCGCCGGGAGGAATTTTTTCTTCCGGCCTGAGCTTATCCCCAACACTGGGTAGGACTTCAAAAAGAAACTCACCCACATCGCCCCGCCAGTGAAGAGCCAAGCCGTCTTTATCTATGATTTTCGCTGATATCATTACATTTACCCCCTACTTACCTTTGTTTAACGCTCCCACCTATCACAAATTCTGCTCCATAACCCCAGCATAGTCAGGGCTGCGACGTTTAGGTGCCCCGTGCTGCTCCATGGCGGCGACGCAAAGAGCACCGACCTTACGGAAGAAATCCAGCTCAGTCTCGCCCGTTCTTTCTCGAACACGAGGATCAGTACAATGACTTTGGAGACGAGCAGCGTACTCGTTCACGTAGAGAGCGAACTCGTCCGTCGTCCTAGGAGCCTCGTCCCACAGGTCCTCTTGATAGTCCCTCTCGCTGTTGAACGCTTCGTATACTTCTTCTCTGGTTGCCATCTATCTTTTCTCCTTATTTTATTATTCCGTGCCTCATTCTTCATTGCCAATTTCTGTGGGAAGGGGTGGAATTGTGGTAGCTACCATTGCGTGCTCCATCTCTACTTTGTATTCGGGATGCTTTTTGTTCCAAGGACCAATAACCTCTTCCTGAAAAGCTTGTGCCAGAATGCGCTCCTTTTCCATAAGCTCTTCATAAGTCTCTTCGATTATGCAGTGTTGAAGAGCTACGGTGATCCTTTTAAGATTCATAACCTTAGGCATGCTACCTCCTTTTCTATTTCCTCGCTACAATGTGAAAAGACCAAAGAGGGTCTCGCCGGGAGGTGTATTCAACAATGTTCATTCCTAGAACTTCCTTTAGGAAACGCACCAGCGTTACTGGTTCCGGGTTCCATACGTGCTGTTTTCCTACCCAAGAACCTGTGCGGGCGTGCCACACCTCGGCCCTGGGGTGGGGAAGGTACAACACCATAGCGCCGCCGGGGCGGATTACACGGTGCCAGAGAGTCAGTTCTTGTGCCCACTCTGTAATGTGCTCCAGACAGTGGGAACTGAACAGCCCAGCGAAGTGGTTGTCAGGTGCATCCTCGATCACTTCTCGATTTTGCATGTCTACCGGGATTCCGTTGGGGATGGGCCAAGCGCTGCATCCTACGTCTACAAAGTGCGCCTTCATGTACTTCTTGGCGAGGCACTTGATGAACTCGGCAGCGTTGCCGCAGTTGAGGTAGTCTGGGTAACGCTTCTCGAACAAGGTTTCTTCGACCGCCCGGAGAATGGACTCTTTGGTTCCGGGAACCACTACTACGTTGAACGGGGCGCGCTCTACCTCCCTATCGAGATCCATAGCCATGACAACGCGACAATCTAGGGCAGCAGCCGCTTGCGTGGCCCAGCTATCGGGACCCACCACCAACGTAGCAGCGGCCAAGGTCTTGAGGATACTGCGCAGATCGTCAGCATCGTCCGCTGTGGCGATCTCTTTGGTCTCGTAGGCGTGATGAAGAGGCTCCGTGAAAACGGGCCATTCGGGGACGTTGTGGGACACGCGAGTCAATACGACGTAATTTTCGTCGGCTGGGTACTCGTCCAAGAAGATCTTGGGAGTTTTTCTGAGAAGGGTAACGCCCGCAGCCGCAGCAAACTTCTCTACGAGAGGCATCTTCAGAGTCCACCGCTGAATGTCGGGGATTTCTGTATGGATGTCAAAATCCGAAGCCAGGGTCGGATCTTCATCCTCGGAGAAGGCGATGACTTTGTGGATAAGGGGATGGTGCTCGAAAAACGGCTCGTAACCAAGGCAGGTGCGGAGAGTCAGCTCGCAGTTCTCGTACTGGTAGTACAGCGCCTCAATGGTGGGCTCAAGCTGCACAATATCATCGGTCGAGGATAGAGCGGTCAGTAGAAGTTTCATGACAAGCCTTTAGAGTAGCCTAGTGTGAAACCCACCTTTTCATGGTGGTGAGCTTATCAAAAAACCCTTTTATGTCTGTTTTCAAATAGTTCATGTGGGCAATCACAATGTATGGTGTGTCTTCTAGAATATCCAATCCGGTACTAGCACCCATCGGGCGATACAGCAAGCAAGTCATCCACTCGAAGCCTTCGTTTTTGTTCATCTCGTGGAGTTCGCTGTAGATGTTCTCGTAATCTTCCTTCTTGATGAGAAGGAGGACAGGACCGTCCTCGTCCGGGACCGGAAGGTGAATTTTTGATAGCGACGGGTCTTCCCGCAAATCGTATAGAACGTAGAACATTACTGATCTGTTAGAACCCCATCCCTAATATCAAGCACCCCGAGGGCGAAAGCAGCGATAACAGACTTCACAGCACGTTCCAGAGCATTTGCGCTAGAATAGGCTTCGGCGCTATCAGCAATGATCCTGCCGTTTGTGGAAATCAACCGCCAGCGGAAACCGTCTCTGCTTTTGTACTGTTCGAGTCTAGCTTTTCGTGCTGCCATTGGGGAATACTCCTAGTATTTCTAGCTTCTCAAGACACTCATCTCGTTCTCGGCACTTCTTTAGTCTTTTCCAAGAAGGATCTTGGCACTTCTCGAAACTCTTCCTAAAAGTGCTCGGGCGATTCGTGGTCTGGCGATCCACTCTGGAGTCGAGCAACATGCGCTGCACCACGCCAATTTCAAGGCGGGTGAGCTGAATAGCCTCCAGCCGGTAGTCCACGAAGGCTTCCCAGGCGTGGGGAAATAGCTTGGCTACGATCTCCTTGCCTATGATCTCCGCGAAATCACGAATTTCCTTCTGGGCATGGGAATCCATGCGCAACCGCAGGAAATGAAAGAGGTTGTGAAGGTCTATCTTCCAGTACGCCTCGGTGTAATTGGAAAGGGGCAAATCTTTGCGGGCCTGCTCGCGAGCAACACCCATCTCTAGACGCTCCTCGTACATAGCACGAGCTTGCTGGTGAAATGCTACTTCCTGAGAGGATAGCGTAGCGCCTCCGCCCGTCGCGTCGAAGAACCCGTCCGATCCTTGTCGGTTGGCTTCTGCCTGCATTCTCCACGCTCCGGGCAGTGTAGTTGCACATTCGTCAATAGCCACAGAGTAACGGGTGGAATACTCGTTGACGCTAGCGGTTCGGTGTCGAATCCACTGCCTCCAAGTATCCATGGGAACACGGACTCGCAACTTGATCTCTGCCATCTCAAAAGGTGTAGTATGCCAATGTCGCATAAGGTACCGAATGAGTTGCCGTTCATCGCTGATGTGGCGAGTCCCTTCTCCATAGGATACCCGGGCTGCCTCGACAATGGAGTAATCTTCCCCCATCCAGTCTACTAGACAGACGCCTCCGCCTGAGCCTACGTTGAACTGCTTCCACTTTAGGTCGTTTCCTGCCTTCTCGTTACTCATATTGAGTCCCTTCAATAGAGATCACCAATAACGGTGTCTCGAACTTTCTGTGCTTCCTTGATGTCCCGTAAAATGTTGTTAGGATCTTTAGTGTACTCCAGAAGATCCTCGAAGCTATAAAAGATTTCAGAGGTTTCTCCCACAAGCCACACTGGAATAGATTCCAGCGGAAAATCTGACATCAGATACACCGGGCGTCCTTCTCTAAAGGCTTCCCACGCTTCAGATAACGTCCCAGCACCTAGCTGAGCTGACCTATCATATAGTACAATGATAGCATCTGACAACTGGATTGCGTGAACATCCTTTCGAAAAAAGGAATTTCTTGCAGTATCCCGGATGATTTTCATATTCCCCTCAGTAGGAGTCTTCTTTAGATCAGACAGGAGCGTTTGGAGGGGTACATTGCCGGGAGCCTCGGGCTCCAGTTTTACAGGATCGAGACAAGAAATGTTCTGCTCTGCCAGCCTCTTAGTTATCCAATCCCTCCACCCGCTGCCAAGCTTTTTCTTGAACTCCATGCCCCCTGACAGGTACATTGAAAATCCGGTTGCAGGTCGAATCTTGTACCGCATAGCTACAGGCACATGTGGGCGTATCAAGCCAACCAACTTGTTCATATTTTCTTTGTTAAACAGTAGTTGCTTGTATTCTCCGGCTTTTCCTATCTTAGCGTCCAGTCCCCATCGTTCTGAGAAGTATTTTACCATAATCTCATGCTCCTCTTCAGAAAAGCAATGAGTGGATAGCCTTGCCTGTTTGCCACTAGGAAAGACTTGACCGTCGTCCATGAACCACACGGCCAAAGACAGTTCGTTTAGCTTGTCCAGTATGTCCCTATTGATAGTTTTCTTGCCACCAGCGTAGTATTCGGCTCTAATCTGAAGACCAAACGGGTGAGCACAAGACCGTATTCTTCGACATGTTCGGGTGTTTCGGATCTCTCCAAAGTAAGGTTGCAGGTTCTTGAAAAGCCACAACAGATACCCGAACTGCTTGTGTCCGTGCTGTATGTCAAATTCCCCAGAAGGGCCAAGGTAGGCATCACCCATAAGCGAACCCCTGAGGATGTCTTCTTGCCTCTTCGACACCTTAATCAGAACTTGGTTTCTCTCTATAACGCTAATAGCGTTGATAGAAAACTTTTTTCGAGCCTTGTAAACGGCTTGCTTTGTGCAGGACAACTTTTCGGATATTTCTCTGTCTGTCATGCCCCTGTCTAGGTACAGGAACCGCAGCTCATTCTCGAATAGTTTTGTTTTGCTTGACATGCTTTTTCCTTTTCGTCTCAAACGTCCAGGCATTGCACAAGAAAAAGAGCAAGTATGCACCCGCCTCTTCCCAGTAACCTGCAATAGCGAAGAACAACATCAACGCGCCATTGTCGAGTGGCTGCGCTGGACGAAGCCGAATTGCGTCTGGTTTTTCGTCAACAACGGCGCGCGCCTGTCCAAGGCCCAGGCCGGGATTGCCAAAGCTATGGGCGTTCTCCCCGGCGTGGCCGACCTGGTGTTCGTACTTCCCGGCGGGCGCGTCGGGTTTATCGAGTTGAAGGCGCCGGGCAGAGATTCCATAGCCGAGTCAACAGCCAGCTCGAAGTCCGGAAAATCGTTCGCGGTACGGTAGATCACTCGAAAACCGTCTACTGTAGCACTACCCTGTTGGTAAAAATTCTTTGCCGATGCCGTGTCCGATTTGACCGAAACCCAACACATAAACGTCCGAGCAGAATAGGCCGAGTGCCACCAACCTCCCAGCGGGGAGTCGGGGACGATCGTACCCGTGCCGTCCTTGCAAACACCTACCATGC
>LAZR01000543.1_pt1 | contig 28603 bp, 30 predicted proteins | sample 329461 | NCBI WGS metagenome assembly LAZR01 (sample SAMN03002196, study PRJNA259156) | marine sediment metagenome | biome: sea floor; feature: Hydrothermal impacted sediments; material: marine sediment; isolation source: Loki non-amplified sample from Loki's castle hydrothermal vent sediment ...
TTTCAAATCAGTTTCATAGTATCCTTCTTTGATGCTTTTAATAAGCCTTTGGTATCTTTCTTTAGAATCTTTCAAAGATGATTCAGCTTGTTTTCTTTCGGAAATGTCTCTTGAAACTAAAACGATTTTCTTCTCTCCTTTCTTTTCAATTAATTGTAAAAACCTTACTTCGAACCAAAATTTATAACCATTTTTATGATAAATTTGGAGATCCTCTGATTCTAAACCATCAAGATTACTGTTTTTGATTATTTTTTGCATCTTATTAAAATCATTAACATCAATTATCTTTTTTATATTCTTTCCTACTAAATCTTGATTTATATATCCTAACACTTTAAAGTAGGCTTTTGCATTTATATACTCTATTTCAAGACTCGTATTCAAAATGCAAATTAGATCATTCACATTTTCAGATATCTGTAATAAATTTTCTTTGGAAAACTCCAATTTAATCACTAAATTGATAATTTTTTGTTCATTAAACAAATCTGTTAATTTGAGAGGATTTATTAATCCGAATTTGTTTAACGGGTTGAAAAGTTAATGAAAAAACAACTATTTATTTTTTATTTAAATAAATATCTAAATTTCCTCACGTTTTTTCTCCAATGAATAAAATTAAATTAAATTCTCATTAATTTAACAGGGAAAGAAATTGAAACCAAGCTTGATAGAAGATAAAACCACATATTTTAATCCTTTGTTTATGCAATTTCGAATGGTTTTTTTTTTTAAGATAGAAAAAACTAAAAACTAAAATTAGTTAAGATACTTAGGAAATAGATGCTGAGAACATACATATTAAATGATTCTAAATCTAAATGGGTAGAAGAAGATCGTCATCTCTTATCACATGATACATGTGTAATATTGGATGAGGAAAATGAAATTCTCTATCTATGGAGGGGACCAAAAAACAGTAAAAGAAGATTTAAGAAAGGATACATGCATCTAAAAGAATTGGTTTCCGGTTTTCCTGAGTTAAAGCCCCAGTTTATCATGGTTAAAAAAAACTTTCCCTCTGAAGTCCTAATGAAACTTGACTCAATGTCAGAGAAATTTCTAAAAGGAGGTAAAACAAATCTTTTATTTAGTAGGCTTATTACCATAAACATTTATTTTATAATTCTAATGGGAACAATCATCTTACCCATAATCTCATTATTTAATTTAAGTTCTTCATTGTTATGGCCCAATTCTAATGGGAATTACATAATTATAAATACCACTTTTCAATTATGGATAAATTTTTCTGAAGCTTTAACATATATCACAGTGACCCTCTTTATCATCAACTTGATTATAGGCGTTATCGAAATCGAATATGAAGTAATTATTTTTTCATTTATTGGCTTTTTAATTTGCGTTGGATTAGCAGTTTATTTAAATTTTGATATATTTTTATTTATATTTCAAGAAGGATCGACATTGACAAATTTTTTAATTTTGAGGGAGGATATTTGGTTCTTTCTATCTATAAACTTAATTTCAATTATGATGTTTGAGATCCCAAGCATATTAAAATTAATAAGTTTCTTGAAAACATATGGAAAATTTATTTTTTAAATGAGTTATCATGGAAGTGGCAAATCTTCTCCCGAACCTTGAAAAGGAAGATTTTAGAGTCCTAATGGCAATTGAAATTGGAATGAAAAGGTCTAAATATGTCACTATCAATAATTTAAAATTTTATTCTCGATATAAAATGGAAGAAGTATTATTTCGCTTAAATAAGGTTCATAAACTGGATCTACTTATAAGAGACTCCTCAAAAAACGAAATTGGTTACACTCTTAACTCAAAAGCCTACGATTTGCTTGCATTACATGCATTAGTAGAAAAAAACATAATAAGCCAATTAGGACCATTAATAGGAAAAGGAAAAGAATCTGATGTATACAGTTGTATGGACGATCACCAAAATATCTATGCATTAAAATTTTATCGAATGGGCAGAACAAGTTTCAGAAATATTAGAAAATATCGAGATCTCGTAGGAGAGAGGAGCCATTTATCATGGTTATATGTGAATAGACTTGCGGCTAAAAAGGAGTTCGACGCTTTGACAAGAATACATAATCTAAGATTAAATACCCCTAAACCAATTTCACTTAACCGACATATTATTGTAATGTCATATTTAAGAGGAAAAGAATTGGCTTATTTTAAAAAAATTAAAAATCCCTCAAAAATATTTAACAAAATTATAAAACAAATTAAAATAATTTATCAAAAAATCGGTATGATTCACGGAGATTTGAGTGAATTCAATATAGTTTTGGATGAGAAAGGGACCATATTAATTATTGATTGGTTACAATGGGTTCCATGGGATCATCCTAATGCTAAATCACTTCTAGAACGAGATATCACAAATATTTGTAGCTATTTTAAAAAAAAATATAATGTTGAGAGCAGTGTGGAAGAAATATTAAGAAGATTTTACAAAAAATGAATTTCGTTTATTCTTGCGAGTTCTTACATAAAATAATAACATCTTCTACAAATTGATGATCAATAACTTTAAGATCCTCAACTAAAGGCTTTAAAAAATCCACTAAATTATCCAAATCCAATTTCTTTCGTAAAATTGTTAAGATTAGGTCGCCAACCACAGACCACACTCTCAAAACCTCTAAAATTCCTTTAAAATATTGGGGTAAATTTTGAAAAGAAGTAAAGGAAAAAATGAAATTAAATTTTTTATCTCGAAAAGGTAAATTTTCTATATCAGCTAAAATCAATGAGATCCGTTCTTTATTTTTTAACTTTAGCAACTTTTGTTTAAATTTCAACAACATATTCAAAGACAGATCAACTGCTACAAAATTACAATTAAAAATCTCCTTCTCATTCTTGGAGTTTAAAATATACTCACCTAACAAACCAGTTCCACAACCGCAGTCTAAGATTGTTTTCTCTTTTAGAGTATAATTAATTAAAGATATTTTGTATTTTTCTTCTTGGATTGTTTTATACCTCTCATCATAAAAATTGGCGGTTGAGTTATATCTGTCGATTATACTTTTTTTTTTACTCAACTTGTGTAACTATCTCCCCAATTGAAAAATCAAAGGGCATTGAAATTTATTATTTTAATATCGATAAAAAGGTTTTAATTGAAAAAAATTTATCTTTAAATTATATTTTCAATAAATATTATTAAAATTTAACAAATAAAGAAAAATGTCAAATAGAAATGGTATTCAGCAGAGATCAAAGGCTCCTCTCGCTATCCTTCAAAACGCGCAAAATTCCATTATTTTACTTAGATTAAAGGATGGAACCGAATATAGAGGTTTATTAAAAGAAATTGATGCATATATGAATCTCATCTTGGAAGATGCTACAGAAATTCTCGAGAGTACGCCAGTCGCAAAGTACAATGAAATATTTATCCGTGGAAATAATCTCTTATTTATTAAACCTGATGCTTCCCAAATTACATAACATTCATTAAAGAAATTCAACAATTTGGGGAAAAATTTCATCATTTACGATTAGTGCATATGAAGCTGGATTAGGTGAGTTAAGACCTCTGTAGTTGGCACTTGAAAAAATAGATAATAGTCGTTTATTAAAAAACCACCGGTATCCTTCTGGAAAGCATTCATGTGCCCTGATGACAAACTTGAGATCATTTTGATTTAAAAAATTTTCAAACACATCCTCACCGAAAAATTTAATCCCTAAACCCCTAAAACTCTCTGTAAAACCTTGTACTAATTTTTTTGGATCATTCCACATGATTTGATTTATACCATGTGCAATTGATCTGAATATTGTCCCTATATTTTTGGTTTTTACGCCTTTCAATTTTTTAAGTATTTCATTGTCTTGAGGAATTCCACCATGAAGACATAAAATACTACCATTAATTATAGCACAAAATGGCAGTACATTATAAACTGCTAATACTTCATTAAAATTGTTTGAATCATTGAATTTTGTGATGAAATATTCCCAAAATCCATAACGTTGGTTCATTTCTAAAGTTTCATGGTTACCTCTTAAAAGATAAAATTTATGAGGATTAAGAATTTTTAGGGTCAACACAAAGATGAGACATTCTAGCTGTTTAGAGCCCCGATCAACGATATCTCCTAAAAAAATAATCAAACTTGAATCTTTTTCATTAATTGTTTTAAAAATTCTAATCAAAGTTTCTAAATTGCCATGAACATCTCCAATTACAAAAACTTCTTTATCTGGGTTATTAGTATGAAATTCTAGTAATAAATCCTCATTTTCAAAAATTTTTTTTGCGCATTTTAGGATATTCGACACATCCTCAAATTTCAAATCAGATATCAAGTGAGGTTTGTCTATTAAATCTTTCAAAAAATCCAGGTTAATCACAAATATCTATTTTTGAATTTTGTTCTGTTTGGTAGAAAGAATTTTTATTAATATAGAAATCTAATTAAAAACAAAAGCACAATAGATTTCTAACATGCAAAATTAGTTGTTAAATATTAATGGAAAACTCATCAATCCATACTTTCTTTGAAAAAATTGATAAAAATATTAATGATTTTGAAATTGAGAAAATTTCTAAGAAAAACAAAACTAAAAATAATGGTGTCATCTATACTCCAAAACAGATAGTAGATTACATAGTTTCTAATATTTTTAGAATACACTTTGATGAATATCATGATCTCCCAAAATTGGATCAAATTAAAGCTTTAAAACGTTTTTTGACTAATAATCCCAACTTAAGAAATAATTTAAATAATAAAATCAGGAGAATTAAAATTTTGGATCCCGCATGTGGGTCTGGAAGATTTTTAGTTGCGATTGCTGATTTACTTTATGAAATCAATAGGGTTCTTCATCCTCATATTCGCGATTATGAAATTAGGAAGATAATAATTCAAAATAACCTGTATGGTGTTGAAATTGAAAAACAAGCGTATAATATATCAAAATTAAGATTATTTTCATGGTTATTTTCAACAGATAAATCGCACTTAAAATTTCTTCCTCCTAATCCAAATGATTTAGAGGTGGAAGAGATCCCAAAATACATCGAACAATCAGAAGTTAAATTTAATCTCTACAACGTTGATTTTCTCATTGATTTTAATTCTGAAGATTTTGATCTTGTTATCGGTAACCCTCCATACATAGAAAATAAGAAACTTAAAAACATTGAATATAAAAAAAGGTTAGTAAATAGATACAAATATGCATATCGCCTATTTGACATTTCCATTATTTTCCTAGAGAGGGCATTGGAATTACTAAAACGTAAAAATGGATCTCTATCGATGATAATTCCCAATAAAATCCTCGCTGCAGATTATGGAATAAAGATTAGAAAATTCCTAGTAGAAAATACCGAACTCAAGGAAATTGTTGATATTTCTTCACTTCCGGTTTTTGGAAAGACCGCTACATACCCTATCATACTTTCACTTAAATACACAACTCCAGAACATACGAACTCGATTAATATTAGAAGATATGATAAAATGATTGATCTGACACGCAATAACAAGGAAAAATTAAACATTTTACCTCAAAAATTAATCCATAAAATCCCCGCATTTGTATTTCCAATAAAAGGAAATATAAATCTAATTAACAATATATATAAAATTTTTAAACCTTTTTCAGAGGTGGTTAAAGATTTAAAAATAATTTATAGACCATTTGGTTTTATAAATTGGGCTAAAAATTTAAACGCAGTTAGTAAGGATTGTTCTTCTGATGAAGATTTAGTATTATTAGGAACTGGTAATGTTGGTAAGTATTATATTAATTTTGAAAAGCCTATTAAAATTGCGGGAAAGACCCTTAATATTTCATATTTTAAATTTCAAGAAGATTTAAGCAAATACTGGGAAGATCTGAAGAGTAAGAAATTAATTTTTAGAGAAATTGCTAAAGAAATGACATGGGTTTATGATTCAGGTATTTACGCAAATCTAACAGGGTTATATTTCGTCAGAATCCCATCTTTTAATCAAAATAAACTTTTTAGTCTTTTAGCAATAATGAATTCAAATATTATGGATAAAATCTTTAAAATTTTATTTAGTTCATTACACTTAGCAGGTGGTTATTTAAGATTTAACGGAAGCTTTATTAAACGACTCCCGATCCCAGATTCATTTCCTTTTTCAATATCAATTATCGGAAAAATTCTACAAATATTAACTCAATTGAAATTTGATCTAGATTGTGAGAATCTAAATCTTAAATTAGAAGAATTTAATTTTAAAAAAAAATATAAGCAAGAGATTGTAAATTTAATCTCCTTTTTTAGTAACTTAAACAATGCTTTAGTGAAACTAATGTATTTAGACGAATATTTCTTAAAATCAAATATTGATTACAGTGTTGTACGTGAATTCCTCTTTTCAAAATTTACGATTGAAATATCTTTTAAATATTTACTTCCCAGATTCAACGTTCTGAAGTATGAATCTTTTCAATTAAACGAACTTGAATCAGTCTTAGTGGCAATTAAAAAGTTTTATAACTTAATTATAAGTGATAAAGTTTTGGTTAATCAATTCAATGATATTTTGTTTAAGGATTGTTTTCACCTGTAGAGGAACTAATATTTTAAAGAATTTTTAATTTATTTATTAAAACTAGAAAAATTAAATTTTACCTAATATTATCTCAACAAGAAATTATAAGTATAAATCAATTATAATGGTTAGTTAAGATTATGGCTAAAAAAAAAATTGAACCTTCAGATGAAGAGGAACTTGAAATCCCAACTGGAAAAGTAGATGAAGATGGTGATGAGCTTTTAGATTTATCAGACTGGGAGGATGATTTGACAGATGATGTCGAATACGATCTAAGCAAAATTAATGATGATATGTTGGTAGATGAAACCGAAGAGGAATCTCTTGGTTACGAAATTAGTGAAGTTGAGACCCTAATGAGAAAAGTTAAATGTGCTCCGTGCCCTGGAAGTTCAAGTAAACCAGATTGTAAAGTTCGGGATGATTTTACATGTCCTCCTGATAAAAAAAATAAGTAAAAAATAACACTTGGGGTTGTTATCCAGACGTTTTGGTTTTTATATCCAGCGATCAACACATTTTTTTTCGAATAACTGTAGGGAATGAATTTGCTTTCAAATACTCATAAACGAATTATAATATTTGTTATAGCTATTTTAATTGGTTGGACCATTTGGCAAGTAAATATCTCAATAGGAAATCCTTGTTATTCTTCCGCCTTTTCGAGATGTTTTGTTCTATCAACCACAACTTTTTTAATAGTGTATACACCTTTTGAGATTTATTGGTCAATTAGAGATCTCTGGTTCGATCGTTGGACACGGCTTTCCTTTAAATATGTCGAAGTTTCAAAAAAATTTATTAAAGTTTCGGATGGGCTATTGTCAGCAAACATAATAAAGAAAAATAATATGGCAGATTCATTCACCAAGAAAGCTATCATCGTGATCGCTCATGGCTTTTCTGATACAAAAGAAACTCTCCAATACTTTTATCTTCCTTTAGTATACCAAGGATATATTGTGTTAACCTATGATGCAAGAGGCACCGGCAAATCTAAAAAAACAGGAAAAAGAAGTGATTTTCTAAGGAGAATTGATGATTTTAAGAATATTATTGATTGGATAAAAAATCAAAGCGAATTTTCGACTTTGAAAATTTATGGTATCGGATTTAGCATTGGTGCTATAACCGTTTTATGCGGTGGAATCCCAAATAAGGATGTTGAGAAAACAATTGCAATTTCCTCAATGTCTTATTATCGACAAAATATTCCCAAACTCAATCCACTCATTATGATTAGTTATTTGATAAAGAGAGTAAAATTCTTTCCAACAGAGGAGGAAAACCGAAGGTTGTCTCCATATTTGATTATTGAAGCTCTTAAAAATACTTTATCTCAAGAAGAATGGAAAATGATTTCTAAAAAGATTATGTTAATCCATTCCAGAAATGACCGGATAATTAAGTTTAGGAATTTCAAGGAAAATAAAAAAATTTCTGAAATCCATGAAAATAATTTATTGATTTTTAAAAAGGGGGGACATTCCCATAAAAAAAACGAAATTTCTTTAGTAGGGGGAACTTTGCATTTTTTAAATTCATAAAATCCAGTAAAATTTGGTCAGCTTTTCTTAAAGAAGCTTCATATTTTAGTGTAAGATGTCTAAAACCCTAGTATTAAGGGAATTCAAAATTTTTAATTATTTTTAGTAAATTTCTTTATCCCATTCGGAGAAATTTATGATTTCTTTATAATTATTTGCTATATTTGCGAAAATTATGCTACTTATGCTGAAAAGGTTTACAAAATCATCAATTTTTAATTTTAATAGTTTGCTATTCTTACTTGAAAAACCAATTCCACGATCTACTTCAATTTGACCTTCAAATCCAGATAAATTTACGACAAATTCATTTTTATCCACACCATCAGTGTATCTTTGTCGGGCAACTCTTGCCAATCCCCCAACAGGTATTATTCTTCCAGAAGATTGAGTTAAATAGATTCTTAGATCATAAGTATGTTTCCCACCTCTCCAATCAATTAATCCGAAATCCGCTTTCTCTTGTATAGTATATGGAAAAGGGTTTCGATTTTTCATGAATTTGGCATAAAACTCCGTCTTGCTCTTAAATATTTTCCTCTCGATATCATTTAATCCCATATGTTCAGAAATAGGAATAACACCAGCTCCACCTGATCCTCCATTAGGTTTAATAACAAAAGGCTTTTTATATTTTTTTGTAAGGTAGAGAAGTTTTTCTATTAGATCCTTTTCATTGAAAGCTTTCATAAAAATTAAATAGTTTAAGTTGTATTTTTTTAACTTGTTTTTACCAAAATAACCAGCTAAATATGTTAGAGATTTATCATCAGTGATTTTAAAAATAGGATTGACAATTATAGTTTTTATATTTTTGAAACCTTCATCAATTTCTTTATTAAATTTTTCACTTACTATCCGTCTTGTAATGCCATCTCCTATTAAGACACTTACCCTTTCTGTATTAAATTTAACCCAGTCCTCAGAAAAGGAGAGGCTCATAGAGAGCTGATTATAATCAGCAATTAAAATAATTATTTGAGCTTTAAATTTAATATTAAAATTATCTACATCGACGATTTTAATTAATAATCCCTTCAATTCTAAGATCTTTCTAAAATAATCAATCATAATTGCTTTTTCATGTATTAGTGCATCATTAACTGGGATTCCTATTAAGACTAAAACTTTATTATCAGTTCTTTCATTTTTAACTATTGATTGATTTATGGCTTCAAGGTAACCGTTATAAATTAACTTTTGCTGTTTTTTGGTCAAGATTGAAATCCCTCTATGTGATCCTCCATTTGTTTCAAGTAAAAAGATTTTTTTACCTGAAGGGTCATCACTAACCATGAAATCTATGCTTCCAGAATAAATTGTATTTGTTTTTACAAGGATCTTCTCCTGATTACTTTTCAGTTTCTTAAACATTTTCTCTTTAATAATGTCCACAAATTTATCTTCTTGAGAAGCTCTTAATTCTGCAAAAGCCGACAAATCTAAACCTAAAGAGTTCCCTAACGGGATTAGTTCCAGATCAGAATTAGTCGAGGATAATAATTTAAAAAGTTTAGCTAAGTAAGTATACATCACTTTTCTCCCATATATCAATTGCAAATGTTAAAATGATAATAAGTTTTTCTAGTAAAGTTACTAACCCGTATAAAACGCACTTCACTCCTGATTCTTTGACTTTAAATACTCCGTAATCGTCACCTACCCGGAAACCACCCGGACTTCGCCGTTGTCTCCGTTCACTATAATAACGGCTCCATCTTTGATGAGTTTCATGGCATTTGGAAGGGATACCGCCGGTAAACCATACTCTCTCGAGAGGCACGAGAAATGAGCAAGCATACCTCCAGTCTGCGCGACCACACCACCAACGATACTGAACGCCGAAGTCCAGCCTGGATCCGTACCGTGGCAGACAAGGATATCACCTTTCTCCAGACGACCGATGTCCTTCAGCGTGGGAATGATCCGGACTCGTCCGGTAACTGATCCGCGGCTGGTTCCGACACCTTTTAAGACACCATCATTATCGCGACCAATTGCCTCACCCTCGTCCATCGGCATATTACCCTTGAGAAAGAGAGGTGGGTCCTCTTTATGTGTAAGAAAAAGGTTGAAACCTTTCCTACGGGCAGCAACCTTTGCCCTGGCAAGTGTGAGCGGCTCGCTTCCCTCAAGTAGTCTACTCAGTTCATCGAGCGAAAGGAAATAGAAGTCGTGATCTCCCTTTAATAGACCTCGAGACACCGTTCTGTGACCGAACTCGCAAAGCACTAACTTCTTTTGGAAAGTTATAATATCGGACATTGGACGCGAGTCATCTCGTCCCGTGAAGAATCTCAAACTGTAGTTCACTAAGAACTTGAAGACTGATACCTTTAAATCTCCCAGTGCTTGCTTGCTGAGATTTTCGATAACTTCAGCAGTGGCTATTTGGCGTCGCTGGTTCAACTTCTCCTCCCTTTCCTCCGGTGACACGAGGTCTTCCGCTCTTGAGAGCATGCGTAAAGCCTCATAATCGATCGTAGGATCTTCGATACGTCTCGCAAAGTAAATATCCCGGTCAGCATGACCCCGATAGAAGCTCACCTCCAAAAACTCTTCGTACTGGGAGAGGAAGGAACGTCCTTTCTCGTGATTCTTGAGTTCCTCGAAGAACGCTGCTCCTTCGAACTTCTTGACTAGAGCACGTAGCTTTTCAGAATGCCTGATCATATCCGCGAGTTTCCAGAAAGCATAATCGTCATTAAACTGCTGGGTGCGCTCAGGAAGACCACTAAGTACTTCTATAAATACATTTGGATTGTTTCCGTCATACCAATACCTCAATATGCCTGCTAGGAGGGCTCGAATGACGGGTGCGTAGATGTGGATCACACCCCAAGCTCCTTTCGCAACACCGACTGCAAAAACCTGATTATAACCTTCTAGGCGTGGTTTTAATTCTTTATCTTCCAGAGCTCGGATCTTTTGCTTGATCTGGTCAAGCTCACTGGGAAATGCTGCCTTTACAAGCTTGCGTCTTAAGTCAAGTTTTTTTCCATTCTTGGGCTTTTGTGCTAACGAGTCATTACCGATAGAAAAATTACCTATTCCCATTCCAGGTTGTGATATCTCGATCCTGGAGAACATCTTCAAACATCGCCAAAGATCGAAGGGTGCGTTCATAGCCTTTTCTAGCTGTGATGGGTGAAGCCGTGTGAGTAAGGGCATCCTGAGACTTGGTGGAAGACTGTATTCGGCAATGAGCGCGTCCGCTCTCGTGTTATAATAGACTGTTCCTTGTCGATACTTTAATGCGCGCAGATCGGCGAGATCACCCATGCCAAAGTGTCGGTAGTTAGCGGAGCCACCATCGCGCATCCAACGACCGCGGACCGACCACATCAAGGGTGTGACCGCGCCGGTCCACACCTCGTCTGCCCATGCTCGGGTCCATATAACGTCGTCGTCTTCTGGGACTGACGGCCACAGGTCAAGGTCTTCTTCCCAGGTGAATTCCACACCGGTCACAGGTCGGGACTGGAGCAGGAAGAAAGAACCATCCGCCAACGCCCACTCGATGTCTTGAGGCAGTCCTTCGTAGTGAATCGTGACCCTCCGACCCAACTCCGCAAGATCACATGTTTGATCATCCGAAAGGCTATACACGTCCTGAAGACTACCGGGTACGGGCTCCTCAACTGTGCCATTCCCGGTTTCCCGGTCCCGAACCACCTTAAACTCCTTCGAACCGAGAGTGCGACGTTTGATCTGAAGTGTGTCTCGGGTAACGATATATTCATCAGGTGTGACGCTGCCTGACACCACCGCCTCACCGAGTCCCCAGCTCGCGTTGATCACGATCTCATCGGCCCTGGCATTCATGGGGTTCCCGACAAACATCACGCCGGCAGCGTCGGGTTCAACCATCATTTGGACTACAACGGCGATACCAATATCACTGTGACCGAAGCCCTTGCTCTGACGATACGCCGTCACCCGTGCCGTCCACATGGACGCCCAACACCGCCGTACTGCATCCAATAGCGCGTCACCACCCCGAATGTCGAGGTATGTATCGTATTGCCCGGCGAAGGAGGCGCCTTCTAGATCCTCCGCCGTACCCGAGGAACGAACAGCAACGTATGGATCATCTCCAAGCTTCCCATAGGTTTCCATGATTTCGCCAGTCAGGCCGTCGGGGAGCATGCCACCGACGATAACTTCCCTTATCTTAGCCGTCTCCTCTTCGAGCTCATCGAGATTCCCGTAATCAAGCCCTTCCAGGATCTTCTCGATCTGAGCCTCAAGATTATTTGCACGAAGACACGCCGTGTAGGCATCCGTCGTAATGACAAATCCGGACGGGACAGGGAAATTAGCCTTAACCAACCGGCCAAGACTAGCCCCCTTTCCCCCCACCACAGCAAGCTCCGTCGACCCTTCCCCACCTAAACCGACGAGAAAAATATTATTAGTCCCTTTCATTTTAATCATTTATTTTAAATCTAAATAATTATTTTATCATAAAAGATATAAATCTTCTAATTTTCTTTCGTTTGTCCATGGGATTCTCATGAAAATCAGACTCTGAATTTACCTTTCTAGGTTCACTATCTATTGATAAAGCGATGAAAAAACTATATTCAAGGCAATCTTTTTGTATTTTACGATGTTCTTCAACTTCTCGAACATCTAAACATAATTTACAAATTGTAGACTTTTTATCTTCAATACCGTTATCCAAATCAATTTTAACAATCTTTCCAATAGCAAGGGATTTGTCCTTTTTATTTATGTTTTTAACATATGGTAATAAAATTGTAATTTTACAAGAATTGAAAAAAGCAAAGAAATCAAAATTTAGAGATATAAATACCCCTGATGGTTCCCTTTGGTAGAGAGACGTAAAGATCCCAATACTATTTTCTTTATCCGAATTTGTTGCTTATATGTTAAATTTGAATAAAGTAAAATATATTTTTTTGCGATATTTATGGTAAAAAGAAGTCCTATTTCCACCAATTCAGAATTTTCTGTGAATAACCCAATTATTACATAATGATAAGGGAGATTTACTAATTCATTAATATTTATTTCTTCTTCAATTATTTCATTATTTTCTTCGTCATAACCTGTTTTAATAAAACTTATATCATTCAATGGAAGAGATATCTTTCTAAATTCTTCAAACTTCTTTGAAAATTGGCTTTGCCTCAAAAATCGTCTCTCATCTTTGTCCTTTTCAAAGAAATACTCATTCTTCTCCTTAATAAGATGAATTTTCCTATCTTTCCGTTGATTTAAGGTTTCTTTCTCAATTTCTTTTAATTCTTCAATTTCATCGTCATGAAATACGATTAATGCATCAGGATCTACTGTTTTGATGAAAAAATTCTTATATAGAATTCCTGCTTCTGTTTTTATCCATCCATCAGTATCGATCAGCACAAAATCAATATCTTTATTTTTTGCTACGTAATTATCTATTAGTTTTTTACATGAGAGTGATACTATAAATTTGAAATTTCCCTTGGGAAATGTTGCACCGATAAATACCATACTTTCAGAATTAATATCATCGCTTGAAACAATATAGTCACTTATAATTCCTAGATTGATGGTTGTCGGAATATTAATAATTTGCTGGCCAAGATCAGAGTCAATATATCCACCTTTCAATCCTTCCTTGAGAAAATTATTAGCCAAATATTTAATTAGAGTGGTTTTTCCGCTACTAATACCTAACACCATAATTTTTAAAGGTCCTTCTTTTTTTTTGTTTTGTAGATCTTCTATAATTTCATTTTTAATTTTTATCCAAGTTGGATACATCGAATTTTCCTTTATAACTTCCAGATTTTCTTTAACACTTGTATAAATTTCTAATTTTGACTCTTCCTGAGCATAAAGAGGATAACTTTGAGCACTGGGTATTATTAAGACATTTTGCGATTCAACGTTTAAATCATCCTGATTAGAGACTTCTTTCTCCGGAAGAATAATTTTTCCGAGGATATCTAATTTTCCTTCCAACAACGTTATTCTTGCAGGACCTTTTATTAATAAAGTATTTCCCTTATCTATTTTCTGAATCATTATTTATTCATCTAAAGTTCAAAGTAATTTAAAAATTTTGTTGATTCCATATTTCTTTTATAAATTCGTTTAATTCTGAATTAATTGGTGGATATTCTAGACTCCTTACTTTCTTTAGAGGTTCTCTTTGCTCTTCAAATAACTTTCTATATTTTGTTTTGATATTTAACTTCAATTTGTAGGCTTCTATTCAAAATCTATTTATTTTGGTTCTAAATATTCAAAATTAATTGAATTGTGTTCTATAAACAATTTAAAGGTTGGTAGTAAATTCATAATAAACTTTTAATGGCTCCTTGATTTTGAAATTAGGACTTATTTTTGCTATTTCCTTTGAGTTTTATAACAAGGAATACACATACTACTATTATTATAGAACATTAGTCTGCTGTTCATTGTAGATTCTCCACAAATATCACACGCAATAGATTCTTCTATCTGAGCTAAGCTGGGGGGATTAAATTCTATTTCGTCAATCACAAATATATCCTCCGGTTTTGCATCCATTAACTGCTTAATCTTTTCTTGCTTTGATATTGTCTTACCTTTACTTTCTTTTTTCTTAATAGATAGTTTTAAAGCTTTCTCCGTTTTTCTGTTATAGAAATAATAGTTAGGTTTTCCATAATCCTTATGAATAAGATTACCCTTACCATATGTTGTTCCTAATAAAACTTGAAGGGCATCAATGCTACAATTATCATTTTCGACGACAGCAACTATTTCTTCATTGGGAGAATAATTAAAATCATGTTCTAACAAATATTTAGCAGCTAAGGCACCTATAGCTAAACCCGGACATATATGGCCATGGAACCGTATTGATTTTTCTATTAGATCTTTTATTTCCATTTGAAATATAAAATTAATAAAATAATGAGATTTATTATATAATTTATTACAGATTTTAAATATTATTAATCAAGCTTTATATTGATAAAAAACTGGCGCTGTATTATGAAATTCTTAGTGGATTCGATGTTGGGGAAATTAGCACGATTCCTAAGAATATTTGGATACGATACAGTATATGCAAATGATTTAGTAAGTTATTTTAATTTAAAGCCCGTACCTGATGATAAATTAATTCTCTATGCTAAGAAAAATAACAGATATATCATAACTAAGGATGAATTGCTTTATAAATATTATATTGAAAAAAGCATATACTTGAAAGGAGAAGGTATATATAATTACTTAAATCAATTAAAAAAAGCCCTAAAACTAAATCTCGAATTCAAAATTGCAAAAGCAAGATGCTCAATATGTAATTCACGTTTGAAGAAAATAAAAAATAAATCTGTTATTAAGGAAGTTGCATTAAAAGAAAGTTTCAACCATTATGACGAATTCTTTGAATGTGTAAATTTACATTGCAAGAAAATCTACTGGGAGGGGTCTCATATTGCAAATATTAAGAATAATATAGAAAATGACTCATCCGTTTTTTAATGCTTTTAACTCTGTTTTTTTTTAAAATATTTCTCTTTTATCTCTAAAAATCGCTGTTTGGTTTTTTCTGCAAGTTCCGTGTAATTACCTTTCTTGTACATACCATGGGCTTGATTCAATAATTCAAGAGATTTTCGATATTCAACATTCAAAAAATGGTTTTCTGCGAGAGAAACTAAATAATCCCCTTTCTTTTTGTAAAATTCAATGAACTGTGCCGAGGTGTCTATTTTCATTCTTAACCACTTAAATTATAGTTTAAAACTATTTAATATTTTATTTATTTAATTATGATAATTTAACTTATATTTTTGCTTTTTCTATTTGCTATCTATTTTCAAAGGTTATGTAGGTTTTTACAGTATTTCCTCATAACAACAACTATAACCTTTTAATTGGAAATATTACATGGTTTTTTTTTTAGAACAAAATCTCTATACACATGTAAACCTCTTCTTCTTGCTCCTATTAAAACAGCTATAATAAGTAAATTCACGCTAAAAACCAGTATAGCTAGTTTTTTTGGAGGTAAAACTATAAAACAAATAACTATTCTTAAAAGATTTAATATTTGATTGCCTAATCATTGGTATTTTGGTTTTGAGAATCTTCATGTTTTTCTCTATAATCAAAAACGCATCCTGCTATTGCTCCTAGGTAATTTATAGGATTCATTGGTTTTCCACATTTACTACACCTAAAATCTAGCATTCCCTCAATCGATACCATTGTACCTTCATCACAAAAAGCACATTGCTCAAATGACCACCTGTCTATTATTTTTACAACATCTTTAACAAATTTTTCTTGGATTGATGGTGTCATAATACTTTTTTTTCGCAACCTTTTATTAGTTAATAGTTAACAGAATAGGCTTTAATATTTGATCTTCTGTTTTTATGATTTAAATATTCTTGGAATAAATCCATCAATCAATAAACAATCAAGTAATACTAAAGCAGTAATACTTTCAATAACTGGAACAACCCTAGGGACAATACATGGGTCATGCCGACCAGTAAATTCAATTTCTACATTTTCCAAAGTTTCTATATTTACTGTTTTTTGAGATACTCCGATTGATGCTGTTGGTTTTACGGCAACCGTGAATTCAATGGGCATTCCTGTAGAGATTCCCCCAATTATACCACCTGAATCATTTTTTGTTGTTTGAACTTTACCATTCTTTACAATCCATGGATCATTATGAACTGAACCTTTCATTCTTGTTGCATTAAAGCCTGCTCCAAATTCTATTCCTTTTATTGATGGAATTGAAAAAATTCCTTCACTTATTTTTGATTCAAGACTATTAAAAATAGGCCCACCCTTCCCAGCAGGAAAATTTTTTATTGTGCAGTTAATCGTTCCTCCAATTGAATCTTTTAATTTTTTTACACTTTCAACTAAGTCTTCCATTAGATTTGATTTTCCGGAGTTTAAACATCTTAATAAAGATTTTTCGCGCAATAAAAACAGGTTTTTATAATCAAGTGAATGATAATCTTTTTCGTCAATGATATTTCCTATACTTTTTGAATATGCAAAGATTGTAATTTCATATTTTCTTAATATTTGCTTAGCAATCGCGCCAGCCATTACTAACCCAGCTGTCATTCTTCCTGAAAAACGTCCAGAACCGCGATAATCAGAAAATCCTCCGAATTTTTTCAATGCAGAATAATCTATATGGGATGGACGTAGGAACTTTTTAAATTTCTCATACTCTGAAGAATTATGGTCTTGATTTTTAATGATTAAACATATTGGGGCTCCAGTAGCCCTTTCATTAAAAATACCTGATAACACCTCCACCTTGTCTTCTTCATTACGAGATGACACAAGTCTCGATTGCCCAGGTCTCCGTGTATCTAGTTCTTTTTGGATAAATTTTGTATCAAAAACAAATCCAGCTGGAACACCGTCAACAATAACCCCAATTAATTCACCATGACTTTCCCCGAATAAAGTTATTTTTAAAATAATTCCAAAAGAATTGTCCATCTTATTCACATTTTTATAAGCTACATAAAATTATAATGCTAAATCACTATTTAATTAATATTATATCATTTCTACCTATTTATTATTTAATGGATCTGAGAATTAATCCTATTTCGGAAAGCTTAAATGGTGAAATTGTAGCCCCTGGATCAAAAAGTTATTCTCACCGCGCCTTTATAGTTGCTAGTCTCGCTGATGGCATTTCTGTCATTAAAAACCCACTAGTCGATGGAGATGTTAAAATTACAATAGAGATTTTAAGGTTATTAGGTGTAAAAATTTTAAGAATTGATGATGAAAATTCTTATATTGTTGAAAATCCAAATAATTTCTATAAATCTCTTAATAAAACCCTAGATTGTAAGAATTCAGGAACAAGCTTAAGGATTTTTACTGCTCTTGGATTAATTATTAATGGAGGAGTAACACTTACAGGGGATTTTCTTAGAAAAAATAGACCAATTCTTCCTCTTCTGGAAGCATTAAAAAGTCTTGGAGGAAAATTTAAATTAACCGAAGAAAAGATAGAAATAAAAAGGAATAAATCTCGGTGCAATATAGTAAAAATCCCAGGAGATATTAGTTCTCAGTTTATTTCAGCCTTATTAATAGTTTGCCCTTTAATTAAATGTAAAAGCAATGATTTTATTAAAATCGAGCTAACAAGCCCATTAATATCTGTCCCCTATGTGAAAATGACTATAGACGTTTTAAACGCATTTGGAATTAATATACAAGTAAATTTCGAAGCAGGTGAATTTTATATATCTAATGATCAAAATTACAGAGCCCAAGAATTTGCCGTCCCTGGGGATTTCTCTTCTTCATCATTTATTATCGCAGCTGCAGTTTTATCTAATTATAATGCTAAAATTATTGTAAATAATTTAAGTACAAATAATATTCAAGGAGATAGGTCAATTATAAGAATCTTAAAAAGAATGGGAGCTGATATTGAATTTAAAGAAATTCAGAAACAAGTAATTGTCAATGGAGGCAGAGCTAAGAATCCTTTAAAGGGAATAGAGATTGATTGTAGTGATATACCTGACTTATTTCCAATACTCTCTGTCGTAGGTGCATTTGCCTCAGGGAAAACCGTAATTTATAATGCAAAAAACCTTAGATTAAAAGAAAGTGATAGGATCTCATCCATGGCTAGAGAGTTAAATAAAATGGGCGTTAGAATAAAAGAAGAAGATGATCGACTTACTATTTATCATTGCCAAAAATTAAATGGTTCAGTAATAAATCATGATAATGATCATAGAATCGCAATGGCGTGTACAATCGCAGCATTATTTGCTTCATCCAACTCTTACGTAGAAAATATTGATATCGTAAAAGATTCCTATCCTACATTTTTAGATGATTTGCAGAAAATAGGGATTCAACTAGATTTAAAATGAAATCTATCTAAAACTTTTTTGTCTACGAGCCCGAGCTTTCTTCCCACCAAATTTCTTTGGTTCTGTTCTTCTTGAGTCACCACTCAATAGCGTGTCATCGTATTCCCTAAATGTTCTCGCAATAGTTTTTGTACCAATAAATTTATTAATAGATTTAGCGATAGCTATTCGTACAGCGCTTGCTTGGCCACTGATTCCACCACCCTCAACATGTACGTTGATATCACATTTTTTGAGCTTTGGATGATTCACAATTTCAAGTACTTCTTGAATCCTCAATCGAGCAATTTCAGGTTCATAAAGATTTAAGGGGATATTGTTGATTTTGATTTGTCCCTTTGCGGGATGCGTTAAAACAACCCTGGCAATTGCTGTTTTTCTTTTTCCTGATGTTTGAATTACTTTAATTGACATTAACTTAATACCTCAATTTCCTTTTTATTCCAACCAATCCGTAAACAAAGATTCTCTAAGGTTATAAATTTATTGTAATAAGATAGTCGCTTTTTATCTGCACTGTAAACTTCAGTGGGTTTTAATTTTTGATATTTTATTTTAAACCGTTCAGGGATGTCCGAAATGAAAACGTGAACTCTCTTTAAAGCCTCTTTTCCCCGAATTTTCTTTCTTGGAAGCATTTGTTTAATTACTCTTCTCATGAAAGTGTCCGGTCGTCTTTCATGAAATGGGCCTCTAAGTGGATTAGTTGCTGTTGTAATATTTAACTTTGCTAGAAATTCTTCATGAATATTCCTCTTAGATCCGCTGATTATAGCATCCTTAGCATTAATAACCACTATATAATCCCCCAATAGAGCTTTTTTAGCAATTTGACTACAAAATCGTCCTAAAATCTTATTTGTTGCATCCACTACATGATATTCTATTACCATAGCCTCACCACACTCTTTTTACTTAGTTAATAAAAAATCTTTATCCTACTACCTTTTGGATTTTGTACTAGTAAATCTTCAATGGATATCAGTTTGCTACCTGAGGACTCAACTTTTTTCTTTGCTGATTGAGAGTAATCTAAGCATGCTATTGTAAGTTTATGATCTAATTCCCCAATTCCTAAAACTTTTCCAGGAATTAGAATGATATCATCACTATTGGTTTTACTGTTTATACGATATAAATTTGCTTTAATTTTATTTTGTCTGGGACCACTTAATTTTTTTGAGATTTGTCGCCAAACCTTTATCTTCGTTTTCCATAGATCTCGAATTAATTTTCTAACATAATAATTGCTAGGTCCTGTTATTCGATGGCTCATTTTATTTAATCATCCACTATTATAGTTAAAATCTGATATCTTTAATTGTTATTATTTTAATAAACTTGTGGTCTTCATGATTCTAATTCGATTGTTTCAAGTTTTTCAACAAATTCCTCTATTTTTTCTGTGAATATTTCAAATGATTTTTTAAAAACTACCCCAAATGGCAAAACTCCTTCGCTTTCAATTGAAAAAATATAAGTGTTATCTTTAGTTCCAATTTTTATAGCATTTTCTGGACATTCTTTTTCGCAAGATTTACATAAAGTGCAACTCTTCCAAGAATCTTCCTGTAATTTAGGGGCTTTTCCATCTGTAAATGTAAATAACCTTTCAGGACATAATTCCGATATTACACACTTTTCTTGGCATTTGGCGCATTTAGAGGCTTCAAATTCTATTACGGGATAAAATCTATAGAATATGTTAGAAACAGCTTGCCATTTAACATGATCCTTAGCAATACCTAATGTTGCGTATGCTTCTAAGATTAATTGATTATTCTTATCAATTTTTACGATAGGTATATTTGGATCAACTGGCATTATTTCTGGATCATTTGATTTTAAATCCCCTGAATAAATTTCTAAGGGCGTATTCGTTGTATTCGTTACTTCACATGTTAATGAAACTTGGCATAAACTACATCCGTATCCATCACAACTACAGTCGCGTGGTAGTTTATATGCGTCTAAGTCTGTTGTTAAAGGGATCATTCCTAAACGATGGCTGACTATTTCATCATATAGTGGGCTATCGTTCTTCAATATAATTACCTCATCGACCGCCATTACAGGAACCTCTGAAACAATTATCCTTCTGATGGAATTAATCATATTCAACGAAATATTTTCAACTACAAATACTAGTTTATGATCGGTTTTTTCAAGAACATTAATATCCATAATATTTAAAATAAGTTTTTTGATGAATATATTCCCAAATTCATCCTTTAAGATAAGTTTTACTGTTATTTTAGAAAAAAATTGAGATTAATAAAACCGAATATACTCGTATGCCTTATTTGGTGTTTGGAAACAATACTTAACTTCTTGAAAATCTTTTTTAAAGTCTGCAACCTCTACCTTGATTTTTTTAGGATCTTCTTTATTGATAAGTAATCTTTTAAAAAATTCAGCAATATAAACCATTTCACTTTTTCCCATTCCAAGTCGAGTAATTTCAGACGTTCCTATCCTTAAACCCCCAGGATTTTGGTAATGTCTCCCCTCAGCACTATCGTACGGCAAGAGATTTCGATTAACTATTATGTTTGCTTTCTCTAGTAGTTCTTCAATATCACCACCTAGACCAATAGTTTTCTCAAATTCCGTAATATCGACGACGATCTGATGAGATTCTGTAAAACCCTTATGTTCCATTAAAACATTAATTCCACGTTCATACAACGCCTCTCCCAGAGCCTTTGCATTCTCAATTACGTTTTTGTGATATTCTTTACCAAATTCAAGCATCTCTGCTAACGCTATCGCTAAACCTGCAACATTATGTAAATGATGATTCGACAATAGTGCAGGAAAAACACTTGATCGTAATTTCTCCACTAAATCTTCTCGGTTAGAAATTAACATTCCATGCTGTGGTCCAGGAAGAGTTTTGTGTGTACTCATTGTCATGGCATCTACTCCATCTCTTAAAGGATCCTGGAAATAACCAGAACCTATTAATCCCGCTACATGGGCAGCATCATAACCCAAATAAGCGCCAGTTTCTTTCCCCACTTCACCAAGCTCCTTAACTGGATGTGGGAATAAGAAAACGGACCCACCAAATAAAATCAGTTCTGGTTCAAATTCTCGTATTATTTTTGCTGATGCATCAATATCAAGATTCATCTCTTCATTATCAAATGCAAGGTATTCAACATTGATACCTCTTGTCGTACCAGCAGTCCCAAAAATCTCCCTCCCACTTTTGGCAAATCTTGGTCCATGAGATATATGACCACCCCTAACGATAGACATACAACACATCTTACCGTGATTATCTGATGTAAATGCATTATACATTGCTAAATTTGCGACAACTCCTGAAATTGGACGTACATCTGCATGGATGCATTTATAATATTCTTTAGTTAAATCCATGCAAATATCCTCTATTTCATCTATGAAACTACAACCAGCATAAACTCTCTTACCAGACCATCCCTCTGCATATCTATGAGAGAAGTCGCATGCACAAGCTTCATCCACGGCAGGACTAGTGATATTTTCCGAAGCTATTAAGGGTATCGATTGTTTAAATAAATTATGATGTTTAATTAATATATCTCTGATTTCTGCTATTTTTTTTCTCAATTTTCCTCAAATCTGACTTTTCTTCTGATTGTTAATTAAAATATAACTCTCCAATTTTTTTAAACATTATTACCGACTTAATAGTGATGAGAATATTTAGTAAAATAATGAATTTCATAACTAGTAATGCAAGAATTATAGATATTCAAGGGGGAATTAGGTTATAAGAGATATCCAACTCGTTTAAGAATTATCTCTCAGATTTTTCTAAAATTAACCGCGCTTCAAAAAGATTTAATTTTTTACCGGCTTTCTGCTTTTCTAAAGCCTCAGCTAATTTATTTTTCTTCATATTTTCTATCATAGCATTTTTCTTTCTAATCCGCTCAAAACTAGAAGGAGATTTTGTATTTTTCCTATTAGGTCTCTTATTTTTTGAGATTTTCCTCCTTTGATTCATTACTTGCAGATATTGCTCATGGTAGCTATCAGCTGTCTTCTTATTTTCAATTAATTCTTCTTCCATTAATCTCTTCTTTTCACGCAATTCATTAACGTTTTGAAACAGTTCTAACATTTTTGCATGATTTTCCTGCGATTTGTCAGACCATTTATTTAAACTATCATATATCTTAGAAAGATTTATTTTGACAATTTCTATTTTTCTTTCTAGCTTTACTAAATCACTATTTTCTTGTTCTGCTAAAAATTCATATTTTGATTCGGCTAACTCTTTGATAATATCAATAAGTGCATTTTCCTCAGCTATATCAAGATTTTCAGTCTCAATTCTTCTTTCTAAGTTATCAATCTTTCTTTCTACTTGTTTGACTGATATTAAATTATTGGGATTTTTACGCTTTTTATTAATAGATCTTTTTTCCTCTAATAGTTTCCCGAAAAGTGCTTTATACTCTATTTTTTTCTCTTTTAATTCCTTTACTTTGTTATTCCAAAAATCTCGCTTCTTCTTGTATTTATCCTTTGCGTTTTTTAAATCTACATTAATCTCCGTTTCGATTTCTTGCAATTCACGGATAAATGTCTTCGTTTTTTGGTTTAAATTATCCCTTTTTTTCCGAAGATCTTCAACCAAGATCTGAAGTCCTTTAAAAGATGAACGAGAATTTTGTGAGCTTCTAGTATTATTATTACTCATAAACTAAAACTTTAAGAGATATTTATAAAAAGGAATTTAATTAAAGTGTTTAATAATGACAATTCTAAATGTTTTATATATTTTTTGTATATAATTTTATAATACAAGTAAGTTAATTGAACAAAAATTAAAGCTTTTTAAATATTAAGAAAATTAAACAAAAAATTTATAAAATGAGCACTGACCTAATAAAAGAGAACGATCTGATTTTTCTAATTCTTGATCACAGAAGGAGATGGTTAATACCCGTGAAATCTGGGGGTTCTTTTCACACACATAAAGGAATTATTGAATTTAATGATATAATCGGTCAAAATTATGGGACTGTTGTGTTTTCAAAACCTTATGAACAACAAGGATACAAATTTTTTGTATTGAAGCCATTACCTTCTGACTACATACTTCATATGGCACGAAAAACTCAAATAATTTATCCTGAAGATGCGGGATTAATAATACTATATACAGGGATCGGACCTGGTAGCACAGTTATTGAAGCGGGGTGTGGGTCTGGAGCGTTATCCTGTATATTAGGAAACTTTGTAAGACCAAATGGTCACGTGTACTCTTATGATATCAGCCAAAAATCATTAAAAAGAGCAAAAATTAATGTAGAGCAAGCAAACCTTCAAGATTTCATCTCCATTCAATATGGAGACATTTTAACAGATGAATTAAGTCATGTTAACGTGGATTCCATAGTTTTAGACATGCCTCAACCCTGGAAGGCGATTACAAGAGTTAAAAATTATTTGAAATTGAGTGGGACACTTGTTTCTTTTTCTCCAACTATAGAGCAAGTAAAAAAGACAACAGAATCATTAAGAAGAAATGACTTTTTTGAAGTTAATACTTATGAATTGATCAAGCGAAAAATTCAAGTCAAAGAAAACGCGACAAGACCTGAAATTCGTATGATTGGCCATACAGGATATTTAACATTCGGTAGAAAAATAAGAAATTTGAAAAATCCATATCGGGAAAAAAAACCAAAAACAAATGAATTTATTGATTTGGAAGGAATGCCTTTAAGAAGTTGATTTTTGAATTGATTGTGTAAGTGGAATTAAAAGTTAAAAACCTTTTAGTTGTGCTCCAACTTTGAATTCTTTCTTTTTTTTAAACCGTTCTGTTTTGAAATAATGCTTTTTTTTTTCTGGTAAGATGTCTATATATTTTCTTAATATATCTTCTAAAAATGCCCTAGTTGGTTTGCTACCTGTAATTCTATTAGGTTCCGTAAGATATAATAGTATTTCTTTGTTTTTAGAGTTAGGGTCTATCCCTAAATTTTTAATTGGAATATGAACCGAGTGTAAAAACCATCCAGTCTTTTTTTCTTCATGAGCTATAATTTTCAAAATATTTGCTGCTTCCTTTTTTATCTTTAAATCAATAATTTTCTTCCCTGGCCTAATTACGATACTCGCGTACTCAGGAATTGAATTCTTTGGACTATGAATCTTTTTATAAAACTCTTTCACTCTTTCACTCATTAAGAAAGATTAAATTAAAATTCATAAAAAATTTTATTATTAAATAGGATTAGCTTAAAATGCCTAAGAGGCCGTTGAATTGAATTCTTATAAATCTCTGAATCCAATCCAAACCCATATAAAGAAGAAAATTTGTATTCTTGGTGGAACAGAAAGTTATAAAGATCAGTTTCAAAATAGGATAAGTTCAACTTGTTTATCTTTGGAAAACAAGCAATACATTGGTGTAAATATAAGTAAAATTGATTATTTTTACAAACCCAAGGAAAAATTTGAATTTCTTTTATGGAATATAGATTGTGGAAGAAAAAGAGCTTTCTTTCGTACAATTTTTTATTCTGGTTCGGAAGCTTTGATAATATTTATTTCAGAAACAAAAATATATCAAATCAACCAATATTTTGATGAAATTCAATCAAGGATACCAGATGTATTAATTATCTTCTGTGTTATTCTTGAAAAACTTAATAAAAAAGATGAAACAAATTCATTCTTTAAAACTAAGGAATATGGTTTAAGAGATATTGAATTAAATATCCAAAAATATCAGATATCAGATCCTACAGAAATATTTGATCAGATTTCTTCTTTTTTTTTGACAAGAAAAAAGACAAGAGAATCAGAGGGTAAATGTATTATTGATTTTATTTTATTGGAATCATTATTGGGAAATCAATTTATCAAAGATGAATGCTATGATTATTTTGAGCCAGAAACCCTCACTGTGAAAACAGATCAAATAACTAATACTAAACTAATAATTGATTACATCCAAAATTTAGATTTTGTTATGGATTATGAATCTCTTAATTGGATTAATATTCAAAATGAAAAATTTGGAAGATTTTCTATTTTTCTAAAAAATGGTAATGTATATTATTTTCCGATAATATGTGAAATATGTCATAACAAAAAATGCCCAAAATTTAAGAAAACACCTTATTTTATATGTATTGAAGCAGGAGTATCAGAAGGTTGGTCTAATATTAAGGGATTTAACCAGAAAGAACTTGTTATTCTTGCAAAGATTATTGCTTTAAAGGAAGGTAATGAATCAAATTTACCAGAATCAATAGTGCATGAAATCAAAAATATTAATACCTGTGAAAAGAGAAGAAGGAAAAAATGACTGTTAATTTTCAAAGTTTCCAGTTGAAATCGAACGCTTATTGTGATGTAATAAATATAACTAGCCAAGTTCAAAATTCAATAAACACCAGCGGGATCACAGACGGAATCGTCAATGTTCATATCGCAGGTTCAACAGGAGCTATCTCCACAACTGAATATGAACCGGGATTAGTTGATCATGATATTAAAAATCTCTTGGAAAAATTAATACCCTATGAGAAAAATTATGCACATCATAAAACATGGCATGATTACAATGGAGCAGGCCATCTAAGGAGCTTTCTTATTAAATCTTCACAAACTTTTCCATTTAGAAACCAAAGATTAATTTTAGGGACTTGGCAGCAAATAATCTTTATAGAATGTGATGAAAAATCTCGATCAAGAATAATTCATTGTACTATTATGGGGGAATAAATTGATTTAAAAATAAGAGAAAGAAAATGTTAATTTTTGGATTGTTGTATTAACTCTTCTAATTCTATGATTATAGTTTGATAACTATCTCGGAGTCGTATCTTATCAAATTTAGTTTGAAGTTTCATTACAGCTTTATCAAACTGCTTTACTTGCTCAGAGAAAACCGGAATCTTTTTAAAATTTTTATAGGTATTTTCCTTCATACTAATCTGAAACTCCAAATTTTCTAAGAAATTATTCTCTTCCTTATACATTTATATCTACTCTTTTAAAAAGTAAGTCATTAGTTTATATCACTTGATTTGCTTTTAAAAATGTAAATATCATTTATATGTCATCTAAATTTCCTGAGAATAGCTGTACTTTCAGATTTTTTCTCAGAATTCCAAAAAAAGAATTATATGTGTAGTATTAAAATGACATCTTAGTAACATATCAATCTATTCCCAAATTGTTAAAAAAATGGAATTCACAAACCTAGTTTCGCATTCGCAGAAGTTTAAATGTATGATGATCTATTATTTTATTAAATTTAATAAAAATCCTACACAAAAATGAGTTATTTTTAATGGAAAGCTTCTTAAAAATCATTATCAGTGGATTGGATAACGCTGGCAAAACTTCGATCTTAACAGCGTTGGATAGAAAATATGATTTTGCAAAGGATATCGTTCATCTCAAGCCTACTATAAGAGTACAATACCATAAAATGAACTTTCTTGCCTCAAAGATTATTCTATGGGATATGGGAGGACAAGACCAATATAGAGAGATTTATATAAAGTATCAAGATGTTTACTTCGACGCCACTGACTTACTCATTTATGTGATTGATATCCAAGACACTGAAAGATTTAAAAACTCTCTTGAGTATTTAGATGCGATTTTAACTTTTTTTATAGAAAGTGAAATGGATGTTCCCTTAATAATAACTTTTCATAAGTTCGATCCTGAATTAAGAGGAAATGCAGAAATCTTAAATCAAATTGATGACTTAAAAAAGAAGATTTTAAATAAATATTCAAATTTTAAGATTCTTTTTCAACAAACATCCATTTACGATATAATTTCTATCATTCAGTTAGTTTCTTATGGATTATCCGTATTTGATGATAATTTTTTCGACCTATCGGGGTTATTAGAGAAATTTTTGGTAGAATTTAAAAGCCAAGCTTTAATAGTTTTTGATCGGAATGGTATAATCATCTCAGAATATTATAATGATATTGAACCTGATCAATATGTTGAATTATTAGAATCCATAAAGGAACATCTCTTTTTACTTAAAAGGATGGAAGAGGAACCAAGTTATGAATATGATCATGATATCTCTACAATCAAACACAGATTATTTTCATATTTACATAGATTAAATTTAAAATCAGAATTATTTTTCGTTTCTGCTGTTACAAAGGAACATCAAAAAGAAGAACTTTTAGAAAAATTCCCAGATTTTCTGGATGATTTATCTAAAATTTTAAGCGAAATGATATAAGTACACTTATCTTTGGAAAGCTCTATATATTTACTCATCTTTTAATAATTTTCTAGCAGTGTCAATCGAATATCAGGGTCTTGATCGATGCCAATAGGTACAATGGTCGGTTGAAGGATATCTAAAATCTGTGGTAATACTATATTTCAAGATCTTATCTAAATGTTGCTCTTATTTAACATTATAATGATTATTTTCTAAAGATACCAACATTAAAAATCCCAAAATCTAATAAAAATGAAATTTTTACCTAAAAAAGTACTTTAAAAAATAGTATTGATTGATAAATGCCTGATTTCATAGTTACTCCATGGGAAGTTAGTGGTGAAGTAGATTATGATTTGCTAATTAAAGAGTTTG
>LAZR01000545.1_pt1 | contig 28515 bp, 49 predicted proteins | sample 329461 | NCBI WGS metagenome assembly LAZR01 (sample SAMN03002196, study PRJNA259156) | marine sediment metagenome | biome: sea floor; feature: Hydrothermal impacted sediments; material: marine sediment; isolation source: Loki non-amplified sample from Loki's castle hydrothermal vent sediment ...
ACAGCGTGGTCGTGTATCTGTTCGTAAACACCAGCCTCCGTTTCCCCAATCTTTGAGCCTTGGAAAGGGTTCTCGCCTTGTCCTATGTCCCCCAATGCGAATATGTGCGCCTTCCTGATAGGTCGGTGCAGATTGATAATAGTCATTGTGCTATCTAATAGATAATCAAACCGCTCTTTAGCTATATTGAGATTGTAGCTTTCCGTTATCTTGTCAATGTGTGGGTCAGCGATAACAATTCCGATGTCCTCCTCATCTCGCCTGCTCTTTGTGACTTTGAATGGTTTAATCTTGAAGTCGGGATAGGGTGTCCGTTCAATCCGGGCTTCTTGTAATGGTTCAGGACTCTTATAGTAGATGCCCCTTTCATTCATCCTTCTTGGGTATGAGTAAGTAGCCATCCCAAGCTCCCTTGCCCTTTTATCACAGTCTTCCTTTGTTGCGCTTTGAAAGAACTCAATTTCTTTATCCCATTCACAAGTTCCCAGTTTTGGTATTGGCATTATTCAATCTCCTCCTAGTAATCTCCCTTATTTACTTCATTGCCCCATCATCAGACCTGAATCTAGCAAAGTTAATTGTCATTAGTTCCTTCTCTATACTTCGGCTCAGTTGCCTTGCTAATATGTGTATCATTTCTTGGCTATCACCGTGCACAAATCCCTCATAAATAAATTCATCCGAGAAGGCTACTTGTAGTTTATAGGTTCTAAAAGCCTTATCATATCCTGTCTTAATCTTGAATAGCTTTGGCAGAAACTCATCAAGCCTCTTAGTTAATTCATCTATTTCCTTATCGTGCCTTTTCAAATTAGAGTTAATGGTTCCTTGCAGCCGCATAACTTCTCTGTCGTGCTTATTCCGTGATATAATTGGTGACTTCATCTCACTCCTCCTTAATCTTCGTGTTTAATCTCTACTTTCCTATAACTAACTAATATGCCCCAGTAGAGCCTTGTAAGTTTTAAACCTTTCAAGTAGCTTGTCCTTTCCATCCATCGCATCCATTCCTACTAGTGCGTGGGCGACTAATTCTTCAGGGTTCATATTGTCAAGTAACTCCTCCGCACAAGGCGCACAGATAGCGTGCCCACTCTCTACATTACATTTAATACACTTTGGCATTTCCACATACCTCCTTAATCTCTACTTTCCCAAACGGGCAGGTGTTACAGTCTGGGTTTTTGCAGTTTAATGGGCAAGTCATAATAACCCCTGCTGTCTATTTCTTTCTAGAGTATATCTATTGCGGTAAAACCCTAGTTGCTCTTGTGTTAATTCTTTCAGCCACCATTTGTTATGAAATATCGGGTGGTCTGACCTCGGAAATGCTATTATATTTTCAATTCTATCGTCTAGCCTAAACCCATTCAAATGATGTGTTACATCTCCGACTATCAGAAAGCCATAGTGCTGTTTCCAGACATATTGGGCATACAATTCCCATTTAGATGGTTCGGCAATCTTAATCCAGTTTCTAGTTCCGCTCTTCCTAGATGTTCGTTGAAGGATTGTGCCAACAGGTAAATGGTTTAGAGGTTCTTGCCCTTTTTTAAACTCCGTGGCTGGTGAAAAATGAGTGCCCTTTTTCCCCTTATTCCACGGGGTCAGCCCCTTCTTAAAAGAAGTTTGGTTAGGTTCATTACCTTTCGCAAATTGGTTGCCTATTAAATAATTATAGTTCCTGTTCATCATACCCTTATTATACCACAGGTTCAGGGACAAGTCAAGTTTGGAAATGGAGCAGTAATCCCCTCTACCCGTTTAGCCCCCAATTTACAGTATTCTAAACTCAACTCGTAGCCAATACCATTACGCCCAAGCCGTTTTGCCACGACCAATGTGGTAGAAGCTCCCGAAAATGGGTCTAATACTATACTTGGCACTTTGTCTGCATTACATTTACAGGTGGGTTGCCAGCCGAGAGTTTCAGTTATGTTTTTATAAGCTGGTTCACCTGGCGTTCCGAGTACCCGAGCTTTCCTATCCACTCCCCAAGATACCCTTTGCTTGCCAACGACTTCAGTTATCCTCTCCCACGGAGCACCACACTTACTACAGCACCCTACTTCTGGTGTGGCTGCCTTAATACATATCTCAGGTAACTTCTCAGGGAATACTGCGAAATGGGCTTCAGGATATGGTTGGGTTGGAAACTCCCATACTGAACGGATGTTACGGCCAGGCATAGACTCAGCTTCTACTTGGCTTAATTTTTCCCCATAGTGGAGATTTTGCGGGCCCTGTGTCGGATAATTAGGGTCATAATCAGTAAGGTGGTTTCTTGTCATTCTATCCATACTCTGTTGTAATTGTTTCTCCCTCACTGCGTCAGCATCCCAATAGTATTTAGCACTCTTAGTAAGCATCAGGATATATTCGTGAGACTCGGTAGGTCTATCAGTAACACTCTCAGGCATAGGATTGGGCTTTGACCAGATTATTATAGAACGAACCCACCAACCATCTTCTTGGGCTGCTATGGCTACCTTAAAGGGTATGAGGCAGAGGTCTTTGGGCTTTAATATAGGATGTTTCTTTGAACTTGCTGGTGGATCCCGTGATTGCCCTTCTCGCTTGAACCATTCTGCAGTTTTCTCTCTTTGGTAGCCATTTATGCCATCTCTCTCGGGTCTATGTCCACTATCACCCCAACTGCCACTATAGCTATCCCCAATATTCCAGAATACCACGCCATCCTTTCTCAGAACTCTTCTTATCTCACGAAGTATCTCTATGGTATGCTCAATATACATCTCAGGTGTTGGCTCTAATCCGTATGAGCCTTTCCAAGCACCACAGATAGAGCAGATGCTAGACTCCTTCCTTTCGTGTGATGATGTTCTTGCGATAGCATTACCCACACGCCCAACTTCATAATCACCAACGCCCCCACTCTTTGGGATGCTGGTATCTACCCATTCGTGATGACAATCCTTCTGACCGCCCCATATCAATTCCTGCGAACCAGAGTATTTCCTTAAACCCCAATACAGCTCACGGAGGTGAAGTTACGACTACCTGAACACACTCGTCAGGAAGCTCTGACATAGAGCGACAATCAGAATTGTATATTGTGATGTGATTGTCTTCGTAAAACTTCACCTCTTATTACCTCCTTTACTTGACTCCCACTATTAAGACTATTACCAACGCCTTAATGCTTCAATGGCTGTTAGGTCTGGAACAATCTGTCCTGAGTATTTGCCAGCAGTCGCATTAACCATCAGGCGTATAGCAGTCCACATAACTAAACGCCTTGGCAACCTATCGGCAATCCATAACCATAACTTATCCATTTTTCCCTCCTTCTTGATTTTTATTTCTCCTCAAAATATCACCCAGGTCTCCCTCTGTAATAGACTATTCGTTATCATAGCATCTCTCAATGTTCTCAAACTTAGTTCCCTCATCGTTATAGAGGAATGTGAAAGCCATGTTTTTAGGATGTAGTTTCTTATCAGCCGGCACTTTAGCATCAACTATCTTTAGTTTATTGGAGTCCATTGCCAGATAAAGTGTTGCTGCCTTGAGTGTTCCCTCACCACCAAAGGCAATATCCCTAGTGGTGGGCTTCTGTAAACCAATAACTGCATTACTATCCAAACCCTGCAGTTTCTGGTCAACTTTTTTAATCTGTGCCCCGATAAGATAAAAGTCAGCACCTTCGGGGGCATCAATATAATCAATCACATATAGGGTCTTATGTTCTTTTATATAGTCGTGGTAATGGTCAAAAACCGGTATAACTTTAAAGGGTGCTGGCGTAGGTATCTCAATATCCATAGCATTGAATCTATCCCTCAACATTCCAACCCCACCCTCCAGGTTTGTTAGCAATATGGTGTTCATATTAAACATATTCATCGCTACTGTTCTATAGCAGAATCCACTCTTACCACTAGACTTTGAGCCACCTACTACTATGGTTGTATCGGGATAGATAAAGACGTACTTCCGCAGGTCAAATGGTAGCATTAACCCAGACTCCCTCCTCAACTCTTTTGACTGCCAATCTAATGGTAGTGCGTGGTTATCAATGGGTCTATAGTAACCATCATTCCTACCCACTGATTCACATATAGGTTCTTTCTCGTGGCAAAACTCATAGATTATCTTTCTTATTTTAGTATCATCAAAAGGTGTTAGTTTACCACTAAGCCCCAAGATGTTGCGATAATGAAACTCACCAGTGGCTATTGTCTCTATCCAAGTTCGGATAGCGTGTCTGCTAATTTCTACTTCTTCTGCCATTTTTACTCCTGAACATTACGAACTCTTAGAACATTACCAAATACAGAACAATAATGAACGGATTTGCCAGATGCGAACAATTAGAACATCGTGCCTGAAATCACCCAATTTAGTGTCATAACCGCTAAAGCGAAGTGTCATTTAGGGTATACCCCCCTATATATATATTTATTCTCTTATAGTATACTTAGTACCAAAAGTGCCGGTTCGAGAACTCATTAACTTATCTACTTTCTTATCAAGGTGACGAAATTTAAAGTCTAGTTGGTTAAGTTTATCCCAATCTTTGGGAACTATGTAGGTCTTTTGGTGAACAACCCTTGCTTCAGGTTGCATTTCCTCAACTACTTTCCTTACATCGTTCTCAAACTTATCCCTCAATGGGAACTGAATACATCCATTACAAGATGGGGGCATTAGTCTATGCGTTCTATAATCCCACTCTGGATAGCGTGGGTCAATCCCACTCCGCTTTAGTTGCTGAACGCACTCCTCACATTCCTGTCGCATCAGCCATTTCCTTATCAGATATTATTTTCATTCCCTTATTATCCTTATGCAAGACCGTGTTCTCTTGCCATATCCCTGATTGTTTTTGCAATCCTCTCAAAGCGTTTGCAGAGCTTATCACCCTTTATAGTTAGTTCTTTAGCCTCGTTGTGTGCATTCCCAACCTCAATGATGTAATGGTCGACCTCTTCCTTAAACTTTCGCTGTTCGGGTGTTATTGCCATTTCATTCCCCCTTATTAGCTCGTTCCTTCTCTCCATCAATTAGTTACATTTGTGATAAATGGTGATGTATCATCCCAGCCAACTGAACGCTGGCTAACTTCTCCCGTAGAATAATTTTAGATATGCGCTGTTTGCTTAAAGGATTACCATTTACAGGGTATAGCTTACCTATTGCCTCTAAGCTGAATTGAGGGTTGTCTAGGCGGAACTTGTATATCTCTTTGTTTCGTAGATACTTCATAATTTAACTCTACCACACTGTCGCCAAAAAGTCAACACCTATTTGGTAGCTCTTGCCTTAGTTTCGCCTTATCTGTTGCCCAGAATATATCGTCATCCCAAGCGTATGTATAGAGACAATCCCATAGATTTTGCTTAAGGAACACAGGTATTCCAGCCTTATCACAGGCTTCGACTATCTCTTTTACCCACTCTATCTTTGGCCAGTACGGTTTTTCGTATGCAACTATAGGGGTTTTCTGACCGATGATTACCCATTGAATTAATGGTCGCCCTAATAAAGTCAACCAAGATGGGTATATTGCTTGGTGTTCTAATAGAGGCTCTAAAGATAAAAACTTTACTTTGGCTTGGATTTGACCTAACCCAAACATAGCTTTGTTCCACATCTGTTGTTCGCCTGTAGTTGTCACACCCACCCAGCAGTTATCAGGGAACGGTGAAAATTTTGTTAAATTCTGGGGTTGCTTGGTCAGGAGATAGAAGCGGTTTTCAGGGGTTAATGAAGCTATATTTAACACCTTGTTAGTCCACTCTTCTGGTATACCGATGCCAAAGAGGTCTGACATATTACAGGTGAAGATGCCCTTGCCCAACCTATTTCCTCTCAAGGGTTCTCCAATCTTATCTTCCCAGAAGCGAGGATAGAAGGGGTTTGTGAATATACCATTAGCACCCATATCAAAGTCAATACGTTCATCGGGTTCTGCGACATTATCATTAGCCAGATACCTTTCCTTCAACCTAGTATTAGCCAGCTTCCTAGCGTAGCAATACTCACAGCCATTTAGACAGCCGGTGATGGGGTTCCAAGTATATCCCTGTGTGCCGTCAGGATTCTTAACCCATTCTATTGATGTCCTGTTCATTATTCCTTCCTCCTATAGCTCTAGCTAATAATATTCAGACGAGCAAACTGACCGTATTTGAGTTGTGCCACACAATTATATCTAAGGGCAGCATCTTCTTTATTGGCGTAAACCCCATAATAAAGGCCACCACAATATACTTGCCACTTCTTTCCGCTTTTATTCAGAGCTACTCCCTTATATCCCGAAACTGTATTTCTGTTGGGGTGTCTATTAAACTGATTTTCAGCATAGGTGCATCGCCTTAAATTTGACCTACAATTATTAAGGCTGTTACCGTCTATATGGTCGGTTTGCTTTCCATCGGATAGCGGGAGTAACATAAGGTGCATTAGGATTTTCCCTTGCCCACTATGTCCTTGTTGATTTCTTACGGCATAATAATTTCTGGGCGAATTCAGCGGTTTTGATGCTTGCCATTTCCATTGATTAAGATATTCGTAATCCCCATCATCAACTAGAGTAAATTGCCCTTGTGTTAAAGGTATGCTTTTGCTCATCTTACTCTCTCTTTATCCCAATATGCGGATTTACACTTAGGGCAAATCCTTACCTCTGGCTGTTTGGGATACCAACTATACCCACATCTTTTGCAGTGGAGTTTAACCATTTCTACCTTCATACTACACCTCCTATTTACCTTAGTATAGCACCTTTAGGTAAGTTTGTCAAGTCCACGAAGGGTTTTCTCCATAAACGTTCCTCAGTAGGTGGTCTTTATTACTATGACATTCTGCGCACAATACCGATGTGTTGGCTTTCGTGGTTTCTCCCCCCTTACCTAAGCGCTTCTTGTGAGCCAGGTGGGGATAGTTGTCGGCTGTTACGGGGGCATTATAATCCATAAACTTACCACACTTGGGATTGGCACATTTTCCTTCCTGCTCCAGATAGAGTTCCCACTTGAGTAGTCTGCGCCGACCCAGTTCAACTTCCTGCCCCTTACTCCTCTTGCGTAGTGGTGCTTTCCTTTTGAGTGGTGTCTTCTTCATCTATTCTCCTTAGAGCTGGCTCGGTCTTTATACTGCTCTGTCAGTACGGTTCATTACTCCGCTTCCGGCCTGACCGATATTCAGGACACTAGCTATTTTATGGTATATTTAACGGAATCAAATCATCGTTTGACCAGCAGATAGGGCAATGACACCCATCAATCAAATCACGGTCACATCCTTTCCATCTGCAATGCTTACACTGCAACTTGTCTATATTGGGGTCTTGTTTCTCAGCTACTTCTACCATTTTATTCCTCCTTGAAGCTCACACCTGTAACTTCTGATAGCTTCTTATAGTATTGAACCTTGATTTTAACATGGGCTTTAGGGTAGTCCCTTTCTAATGAGCTATCGCCTATTCTGTTACCCAATTCCTTCCACCACATCCCCAACTCTTGCGGTGCTATTTCCTTCGGCTTCTCCGCCTGTTCCTTCTCGGCGATTGCTTTCTCAACACCCACTGCACTCTTAACATTCCACCAGTTCCCCTCTTTCTCTAATGATAGTTCCACCCAAAAGCCATTACTAAACAAATTCCACAGAGCCGAGTCAAAGATATTCTTCTTGCGTTCCTTGCCATCTTTGTCTGTGTAGACGACTTCTAGGTATGGCTTATCACCTTTCCCCACTTTCTGTTCTGTGCTGATAACTTGAATAATCTCTTTAATCATTTTTATCCTCCTTTAGTAATGTTTCTAGCTGTCCTACTAGCTGCTGGGCATATTTCTTGTTGGCTTTGGGGGTTCGGGCTTGTTCCCACAAATCATAGGGGGTATCCTCGTCCTGCCCCTGACAGTCCCCAAACTTTTTTTGGTAGGGACACGCCCAACATTCGCCGTTCTTGCGGTGGGTTACAGCATATTCGCAAAAGAAACAATAATCCTGAACCTTGCTATGGATGCCACCATTTATCTCCCAACCAGGCCAGTCACATTTGTTCTTCCCCGTTTCAGCTAACCATCGCCACAATTCTAATGTTAGTTCGATAGCTTTCTTTTCAGTTAGTTTCACCTTATTCCTCCTTTAGCCATTCATTATAGTCTTCACATTCACTATTATTATATTCTACTTCGCAAGCATGGTCGGATAGGTTACACCAGTAATAAGCCTCATCTCCAGCCCTAACTACCCTAAGTTCAGGGCATCTTTCAAAGCTTCTCGGTGTTACCCCTGCTTTCAGATGTTCCCCATAATGGTCAATCATAGTTCTTTCGCCACCTTTGAGATTACTTGATAACCCTTTACGGTAGCTTCCCAAGGTATACCACTCTTTGACGGGAAAAAGGTTTTGTCTTTTATGATAAGCATAGCAAATAGAATATCAATAGCTTCGTGCTGTGCCTTGCAAGCCTCATATAAATCTGGTGCTGACTTATGTAGTGGACAATAAGTGAGCATCACAGAACCATTGGTAGCCACAATAATCTCACAGCCACAATCTAAGGTCTTTATTTCAGCCACCTTGAGCCTCCTTTCTTTTCAAACATTCCTCTTCATCCTTACAGAAATAATCGGTTGTATCCCTTTGTAGTTCCTGTGAGTAGGTAGGGTATTCGTGTACATCATTTCCTTTATGAAAGCATACCGAGCAGGTGTTCATTTTATCCCCTCCCTTGTATTTGCTCTTCAAATTCATCAGTAAGAACTATATCCTCACCATAGAGCAAGATACCAGTCTTTCTTACCAAGTCGACAAGCACTTGTTTAACCATAACCGAGTCTTCTAGCACATTTCTATTAGTTGGTCTCTTCAATAGTGCTTTAGTCCGGTCAATCATTCTTCTAGCTCTTTGAATTACCCCCTCACCACTGGCCATTCTCTGTTCGTGTGTCATAGTTAAGCCTCCTTTGCTTTAGCTAATGCTTGCCTGACCTTGTTTTCCGTATAAGGGAATATCACACCTCTACCACCCTCTAAATCTCTAGCTACTCCCTCTAGTGCCTCATATAAATCTCTATTTATAGACTCTAATTTTATGCACCTTTCGCATCCAGTCTGACCTTCGCTTGCGTTCAGCATCTGTGAGCTTGAGTTTGTATCCATTCTTATATTCCCTCCCCTTGTTATGATTACTAGTGTGTGCTCCGTGTTCCATAAATTCCAAATTCTCCATTCGGTTGTCTGTCTTATCTCCGTTGATGTGGTGTAGCTCCTCGTTTCTTGCCAGTGGTCTGCCCAGAAACTGCTCCATTACCCAGCGATGTTGGCGTATTCTTAGGCATTTACCATTCCTCCATACCCTTCCCTCAATGTATCCCTTGCCTCTTCTGATATACTAGCACTCCAACCATCATCCACTAATTTTTGCAATAGTGAAGCCATTCGTGGGCTTGATGCTATGAGGTTGGCATTGGCCGCGGCTTCCATTATAGTATGTTCAAGCCCGACATTCATTGGCACAGAAGCCACAAAACCCCCTTCTTCTGAAAACACATTGAAACCGCGCCCTTGAAGCCATTTTGTTGGTTTCCATTCCCCTTCAGTAAACATTGTCTTACCTCCTATTTAGTTAGCTTACAAATCTTAGTTGCACTCGTTCCACATCATAGTCTAATTGCTTTAGCGCATCGTATATTGCGTCCTCAATGCCAGACTTATCGTTCTGTTCAACCTCGCCATTGATTTCAATTGTTACCTGTATTGTCTCCATCACCCCTCCTATTTAGTTTATTACTTAACCTTCGCTTTTCTGTTAGGACACCATTCGGGTGATTTCTTGGGCGGGAGTCCCTCACATATATTTCGCTTTAATTCACCATATCCCTCATCACCATAGCACCTACTAGCAACTATGGTCGGCTTCGGATTATGGATATCTGTATAGTCAATCATTTGTAAGCAATCAATACAACTCTGGCAGTTCGTGACACTCCTTTGGTTTCCCATTATTCCACCTCCTTATTATTTATCAGCTAGTCGAGCCAGTGCCCGTTTAGCCAGGTTACTTATCTTACGCGTCTTACTGGTCTCCCACATAGCAACAGTCTCTCTAGCCGAGCCTATTTCATCAGCCATTTGTTGTTGAGTCATATTAAGTTTCCTTCTAAGTTTCAGGACATCAGCTCCAGTCATATTACTCTCCCCAAAAGGTACTATAGCTTTACCCTTAGATATGGATTGCGGTTGACCCTAAAAGCATCCCGCAGATGCGGTATGGATTGGCTATTGATGGTAATCTTACTGTGTTCCGCAACCAGCACGATTTGATATTGTGGTATGATGTGCATCCTATTCCTTAGCCAGTCCCAGCCACATAATGGTTCCATTGATGCACCCAGCATCTGATTGTTGATACCCCTTATTGTTTTGATAAAAAGTGGATGCTTTAACCAAAAAGGCTTTTGCTTGTCCGGTATTGTTTGAGCTAGGTTCTCCAAATCATTCCAGCTAGTATATTGTTGCTTAATAATTGGAGTAGACGCACCTATCGGCAATCTAACACGCATCCAGTTAGTTTCATATCCTAACCAGATAAACGCCAATCCTATTATTATAATTGTAGCTATCATCTCCAATCTCCTCTATTAAGGTGCTATAATCTACTAATCCTATAATTAGACTTTGGGTAGCAATTACAAGTAAGCAAGGCAAACCTTTTGGCGTAGTTCTCTGTAGGCATACCCGGCTTGAGAACTGTTTTCTGCTCCAAATGTTGTTTAAGGTGTCCTATTTCGTGAGCTAAAACATACCTAAAATCTTCTTGGTTAGTTTGTCTTCCTATCCTTACGATAACTGTATGGTAGTCCATAGTATAGTAGCCAGATGGTCCGGATGGGTTGCCCTTCTTAACCCAACAATCGCCCCTATATCGATTGCGCCGCTTGATTATGAGTGTTACATTTACAGGGGCAATATGAGCCTTGTGGCATAGCTCCCTGAAACTATCCTCGGTGTAATCTGGTAATTGGAGTTTAGATTTATTTATGATATTCATTTCAACCTCATCAGCTCAGACTTTATCTATAGGAGACTAGCTCTAGCCTGTGCTGCTTTTACCAACTCGGCTCTTTCGTTCCACACCTTTTTGAAACACTCTTCGCAATATATCCAACCCTTCTCAGCTCTATTCTTACAATTCGTTGATGCACATTCTGCTCGTTTCATTTCCTTACCTCCAATTCATTTATACTCTAATGATAGACTGTCAATTATACCGCCTTACCAGTGCTTCACATCCCGATATCTGGATATTGCTTCGCTAATTCGCTGTAGTGCTTCATAATATAGAAGCATTGTTCCCGGTCAAGCCCGCTAATATCGCAGACTAAATTCACTGCAAACATATTGGTAACACCACTTTTCTGAACAGAAACATAAGCTACAAAATCTTCTTTAGTAATTTCTGTAATAGCTTCTATTAGTTCACCTCACTATATTTTATTTAGCAAGGCGGCATAACTCACAGCCTATCGCCACTTGCTTTATCGAGTGGCCCGTCCTTTAGTTTCTTATTCTATTGTTAAAGTTCAAATCTATACTGATAGTGTAGCACCTATTACATAACTTGTCAAGTCCTGGTTCGTATCTGGCATTGCGTTTAGGGTGGTTTTTATTTCGTGCCTGATTGTTAAAAATACTACACCCCCAATGCAAGGGATTTGACATTGGTTTAATCGTTTGTTATAATGTAAGTAATAAACCCGCCAGGCCTCTGCCGCAAGGTATGCTCAACTATGGCGGGTCTTTTAATAGGGTAAAGCACAGGTGAGCGTGATGCCTGATAATAGACGGTGATAGATGATGACGGTGGTATAGAACTTGACAAATCTATTATGTTAGTGCTAGAATAAGCTATTATGATAGATGATACAGAACTTAAGGATGAGCGGTTAAAGCAACGAGACAGCAGCGGAAAGTTCCTAACTGGTAATACTTTAGGTTGGCAGCCAGGTCAGTCGGGCAATGCCAAAGGAGCAACCCCCAATTCTGTGACCACACTCTTAAGGAACAAAACACAAGAAGATAACCGATAAAGCTAAATGAACTTACTTAAATATCTAATAAGGGGGAGTGGTAGGTGCTGCGGTGTAGGTGCATATGCGGGGTAATAGGTGAAATAGCTGAAGCCCTGTAGGAGTTGGAGCGTAACCAGCCAGCTTAAATAACTTGCGAGTGGCGGAAGTATAAGACGTAAGAAGTGTCTCAACTTGTGGCAAGGAGCATTCCAACGAGTGCCTTCGGGTATAACCCTTGTCGTCTAGGGGTGGAAGTCCTTTAGCTCGCAGTTCTTGTGTTAGAAAGTAGACAATTGGGCTAGAATCATACGATTAAATTTATAATCATACAGAATACACAAAAAGTTGATGATTAGCTCGCAGTAAATAAACTTAAGGAGGTTAAGGTGCCAGCAAACATAATTAAGATTAATGGTGGTAGTGAGTTCTATGTGGGGGATTCCAAGATGCAAGACTTCCTCAAGTGGTTACGAGATAATGGATTCCCCCAGAACAAGAAGGCGAAGGCGATGTTTAAAGAAATGGGTTGGGGCAAGAAGTAAATGACTGCGGGTGGCTGAATGGATAAAGCACCGAAAGGGTCTGGTCATATAGTACAAGACGATAAACTTCATCTCTGCCGTGGCTCTAGTGAGATGAATACCAGTCTAGGGTGACCGTAGCATAGGATAAAATAAAGCCACGAATGGTCTTATGTAGGCAAATCCCTAGCTCGCAGTAATAGGAGATGATATGAACTTTAAAGCACAGATTAACAATATTAAAAACCTGCAAAAGGGAGTGGGGAAGCGCAGGATAATTCAACAGTGGGAGGGAAGTGAATTCCGACATATTACCTATCCATATAATATTTCCCTATGCGACCATAACTGTAATGCTGGTGAAGGTTGTTGTCATATACTAAGGGAGAGTGGTATTACCTTTTGTGTGGATATACCAGATACCTGCTTGAAAGAGCACGCATATAAAAATGATTACACCCTTGAACGCCTAGTAGGTGGCAACTGGATAAAGAGACCTAGAAAAGAAGAACCCATAGAATGTTTTTGGTAAAATGGAAACAGTAGATACTGATACGAAAACAGGAACAAACTCTGAAACCATACTCTGCTCAATGGGTAGGTGGAGGGGTGAAGATGTCTGGGTGACGCATCAGTCAAACGAATGTCCTATAAAGGGGCATGCATTGGAGATTGTTCACCATTATGACGACAAGGGCAGGCATTACTGTCCCACCATGTATCTGATGTGTCCTTATTGTGGTGGGATTGCAGATGAATCAGAACCTTATGAGTGTCACCAATGGAACTAATTGATACTGGTAGTCTAATAGCATTTGAAAGCCTTAGAAGGTGGAACTTACTCTTCTCGCTAGAGGGGGCTATTGAGTATCACGGCTGTTCCTTATTTGCCTTGAAGGTAAAAGAGTATATGAGAGTAAGATGGTTGATTATGATGAGGGATAATTAAAGGAGGAGTTATGACAACCAAGGTTAAAACACAATGTTGCTACAAGGACAAATGCATAGATGCGGGGGATTATTACAAGTGCCCCACCTGCATACACAACGAGAAGAGGAGCTACTATAGGCACTATGACCCACAACCATATTACCCGTGGTATCCTGTATATCCTTGGGACTATCAACCCTATATTCCGCATAGCCCTTGGCCGGTAACTTATACTACTACACCAGCAGAGATAATACTCCTTGACGATGGTGTATCACAAAGCTACTATGCGAAGGGATAATTGAGAGTAATCACTAAGAGCTGTAAGCGATGTGGTGGAGACCTCTTCACTGATGAGGAAGAAGTGAAATGCCTTCAATGCAGTCACCCTGATGGAGTTGGGGTCGTAGAGAGGGTAGTATTACCGACAATGACCAGGCGGGAATGGTTTGAGATTTATAGTAGGAGGGGATGATGAAATTACACCATACTGTTAATCATACCCCGATAGAAGAAAGGACTGATTCAATTGAGTTCACTGGGCTAATGCCACAAGTGGCTGATGCATATAAAGACTTGGTTCCAGAGGGAATAAGACATTTGCCTGTAGTGTGGTTATCTGAGGGGATATGGCAAAGCCAAGAGCTTCCAGTCTTTGAAGTTGATAGTGGGGACTTGGACAGTGATAAGTTATACCCCAATGCTATTGTGTATGAAGTTGATAAAGACCTGCATTGGTGGGTGTATCAAGGGCACATTCCTAGAAGTAGAATAATTAGGCTACGAATTTCTAGCAGTCAACCGAGTTAATGGAGAGATAATGAAATACCTAAATGAGTGGAGATACTTCTTATATCCGATATTGGTTCTCTGGGCTCTGATAGGGATGCTCCTTTTAAAGCTCCTTGAACTGAAGGCTGGGGGATAACCATTACTAAATTATTCTGGGCTTTGATTGGGGTTCTTGTCGTTGGATTATTCTCGTTAGGCTGGATTACATACTGGTTAGTGAGGTTTTTATGACTAAGCAAGAAGAGATAGGGGCAGGGATATACAGAATTTTAGATACACAAGGTTTCCCTCGTTGCGGAATGTGTGGGCGTGACGATTGTTTTTTATGTATGACCACTGAAATTGTCGAGTATCTCCACTCTCTAGGCGTGGTAATCAAGGTAGATAGGGAGTTGCCTAGTCTTTGCCCTGCCGTTGACCCTCACTACGAGCACATTTATAGACTTGGGCAAGCTGATTTAATTGATAGGGGTGGCTATGCAGCAGTAGAGTCATTAATAGAGGAGTAATTAGATGGTAGAGCTATGCCATAAATGCGGACTGGTATACCACGGTGATTATTGCGAATGTAGTAGTTGTTCGAGTTGCGGTGTTAAATTAATGTCTAATGAAAGTAAAATATGTGCAAGTTGCGTGTCTGCACAAGAGCATATCAGTGACCTGGGGTGGGACTTAACAGATGAAGAAAAGTATGGTAATGTGCCATTTTATAATTCATTAGAGGAGTATGTAAAATAAAGGGATGAAACAGGCGAATAACAGCAATCTTAAGGCCGGGGAACCACATAGATGGAAGCCAGGCGAATCAGGCAATCCCAATGGACGCCCTAAAAACTCAGTTACAGCTATGCTTAAAAATGCATCAGAGGAAGATAGAAAGGCAATAGCTGATAAGGTTATTGAGTTAGCTAAAGAGGGCAAAATTGAAGCTATAAGAGAGTATATAGATAGAACTGACGGCAAAGTTCCCAGTGAATTAAAGGTAGAAGGGGAGATACTAATCACGCCTAATATGAGAGCTTTGGCTGCTAAAGAAATGATAGAGATAAAGGAAGAGGAGACTAAATTACTTGTAAACACTACAGAATAGCCCTCTTTGTTACTTCTTATAGTGTAAACAGAAAGTGATTTATGGTATAATGTGGTAAACACTATAATATAAGGGGTTTTATGGGAAAGTATAGAAATGGGCATTGCTTTATATGTGGGTATAATGAGACAATAGATATTCACCACGAGGGCAAGGAAAGGGTGGAATATTCCCTTTGCCCTAACTGTCATGCCTTAATAACTAGAGGGATAAAGACACTGGCTCAATTGGTGGCTCAACAGAAGGTGAAGAGGCTCAAGCCTAAAGCTCGGCGAACAGGTAGAAATAGCACTGTGGTGAGTTTAAGGTTGCCTGATAGCGTTTACACTATAGTCAAGGAGATGGCTGACAAGAAAGGGGTAACAGTCACAGCGTTCATTAAGGCTAAGATAGAAGAGTATGCCAGGTTAGCTGGTGATGTTCAGACCTCAGACCCTGGGTATGTGGTGATAGGTGGCCAGATGATAAGGAAGGTAACATAACATTAATAGTCCGCCCCAAAGGAGACAATATGAGATATAATGGGGGAAAAGCATACAGACAGCCATTGGGTTTCAAGCAGATGATTCGAGAGCGGGACAATTATACTTGTCAGCTGTGTGGGGAGCCAGGCTATGAAGTAGACCACATAATACCCTACGCAATCGCAAAGGAAACTAGACCTGAGACTAGCCGTGTGCTTTGCGTGAAGTGTAATCGGGCTACTCGGTTGCCAAGAAAAGATAGCCTTCTACCACTGGATGAATGGTATAATCAGATTGAGGTAGAGCTTCAACGATATTAGATGTGGCTTTGAGTGCGTGTCGAAGTGGGTTGGGCATCAGGTTGGGGTTATATGATTTATTGTCTAGCTCAAGAAAATTATTTTAAAATAGCAAGTTTAGTTTTTATGTAAAGGGGGTAATATAATTGAGCCAAGAGTTTGATGATAGGGTAGAAGCCTGTCTTTTAAAAGAGAAAAGAACTCCAGAAGAAGAAGGGTTATTAACTATTGAGTTTTCCAAGTGTATAGGGAGTTTCCTCCATTTCTTAAAGTGGGTAAAGATTGTAGACCCCCCAACGCTAGAAAATGTAGGTGGGGTTATTCCATTATCGCTATGGTCTCATTTAAAAGAAGTTATCAAGCAACTGTTAACAGAAAAACTTATTGCCGTAATGAAGTCTAGGCAAATCGGATTATCGTGGCTGATGGCTGCTTATGCTTTGTGGTATGCGATGTCTCATTCGGGTTCTACGGTGTTATTGTTTTCAAAGGGGGAAAGTGAGGCGTGGGAATTATTGGCTAAATGTAAAAGGATTTGGACTCAATTGCCTGAATTTATAAAATTACCAATAAAACCCGACAGTGCTGGGGAGATGGGGTTTCCTGTGATGATGAGTTCAATTAAAGCCTTCGCTGCCACAGAAAGTGCGGGGGTTGGTTATAGTGCCTCAGTTATTATCTGTGATGAGTGGGACTGGCATCCCTTTGCCGACCAAAATTATCTTCAGTCTAAACCAACTCGTGATGCTGGCGGGCAGTTTATTGGTGTCTTTACTGTGGATAAAATGAATCCCGATACATTAGCGAAGGCGATTTGGTTAGACGGGCATAATGGAAAGAACTCTTTTAAAGCACTATTCTTTAACTGGACAGTTAGACCAGGCAGGGACGATGAGTGGTATGAAGAAACCAAGCGGAATATCCCTGAAAGGGAACTTGCTAAATTAAGCCCTGAACTCTATATGGAGCAGAACTATCCTGTTTCGTGGGAAGAAGCTCTGTCCAGAAGTGAAACGGTGGCAGTCTTTGATAAGAAAGTCTTGAAAGGAATGGAGGAAGATGTCAGGGGGAAGATAAATGAGGACTTTGACGAGATTGATAATGCCATCTGCAATATCTACAAAGACTATCATATGGGTAATTTCTATGTCGCCGCTTCTGATGTATCTTTAGGTGTAGGTGGGGATTATAATGTAACCTGTATTCTGGATGTTAAGACGGGGGATATTGTTGCCGATATTTTAAGCAAAACTATTCCCCCTGAAGCATTAGCACTACATAGTGTGGCTTTACTAAAGCGATACCACAACCCGTTGTGGTGGATAGAGGCGAACTTATATGGGAGAACAGTTATCAAGAAAGCAGTTGAACTGGGATACAGAAGATTGGGGCATAGGGGGGATAAGTCGATTGATTGGAATCACATTGATGATGATTTGAAGAGAATTGGTTTCTTCACAGATGATAAGAGTCGGGGTGATTTGTTCGGTGCTTTAATCCCTGCCATAAACGATTTTCAGATTAAGATTTACAATCAGCAAGGTTTAAAGCAGTTTTATGGTATAATTAGAAATGCCAACAATAAAGGTAAAATAGAAGCGATGTCCTCAACACACGATGACTATGTGATTGCAGTCGGTATCTGCTGGTTAAAGAAAGGCGATGTCAGAACCTCATCTTCACCAATGAAACCGATTGAGACATTAACTTGGGGGCAAGAACACCCCGCAGTGATACAAAGACTAATAGATAGACAATTACAAGGAGTAAGAAATGACTAAACAAGAAGAGATAATGGTGGAAGTAAACCACATATTATCAAAGAACACTTTCTGTTTTGGTGCTACAGGAAAGGCACTTGGGTTCAATACCCTTAATGCCACAAGGGAAGTGCTAGCTCATCTCCATTCTCAAGGTGTCGTGATAGTGGTGGATAGGGAGTTGCCTGACGACAGCGACTATGACCAATATGTAACTAAGGAATGGACTGAGGAGTTGCACAAGGCTGGCTTTCTAAATGCAGTAGAGCCACTAATATAATAGGAGGCAATATGCATAAGAAATACTTTGAGACAATGTATTGCAAGAGAAGCAATATCACAAAGTCCTCTTATAATAGGTGGCGTGTCACATTACCTTGCGCGTGTGGTTATGATGGTTGTAGAGGATGGGCGGCAGTTAGCAGGAACGAAGATATGATTAAAGACCATATGGAGCTTTACGCCCCTAAAGAGGAGAAATAATGGCTAAGAGAAGTGATAAACCAACTAAGGAATCGATTTTAGAGCAGTTTGAATTCTGCAAGAAATACTATTCAAAGCTAAGAACTTGCTATGAAACAGACGAGGAGTTTTATAACTTAGAATTCAAGGGCAGATTAAATATCCCCGCAGAGTTTCAAAGAGACACAGTAATACTCCCAACTGCAAGGGATGTCGTAGATACGGGAATAAATCATACTAACATCAACAATGCCCGTGTTTTCACCAACAAAAAGGGAACATCGGAAATCTCCAAGAAATCAGCGGAGATGCTTCGCAAGTTGGGTCTTGGAATAATTCACGGCATAAATGTTGAGGCGAGGATAGCCCCAGCTCACGTTGGAGCAAAGCATTATTGGAAACACGGATTAGCAGTTTTTAAGACTATTTGGGATGCTGATAGATGGGTGGATAAACCTAAACAGAATGGTAAATCTGACGATGATTATGCCAAGGTATTGGATGAATGGAGGGCTAGTCAGCATCTTTCTTTACCGATAGTTATTAAGGCTATAAACCCATACCATATAATGCCCGACCCTTACACTGGGGGGGATTATTACGTCATAGAATGGTATAAGAGAAAGTTGTATGATGTTAAGAGAATCTGGCCACATTTTAACGATAAGGGCAGAAAACCCGATGATATGATAGAGACCTTCTCCTTCTGGACAGATAAATATAGAGCCGAGTTTGTTGTAACTTCTGGTGATGGCGAGACACCTATTACAGCTGATGCTATGTTAAAGATTCCGAAAGGAGTAGTAGCTCATAAATATGGCTTTAATCCCTATACTTTAATTGAATCGGGGTTGGGTGATGAGGATACAGAAAACAAACCAGAGAATAGGTATGTCGGGCTTTTGAGATATATGAACGACCTTCTGGTTTCAGAGTCTGTCAATTACACCCTCAATGATATTCTGATGAAACGTGAGACAATGAAGGGCGGGTATATCACAGGGGCTGATGCTGGGACTCTTGGTGAGATTAAACAAGAATATGGGAAATACTGGCCTGTTGGGGATAAAGAAGTAGAATTCCACGAATGGGGGTCGAAAACTCCACCCGATGCCTCTTATCAACAATTAGCAACAACTAATCAGTATATTTCAGGTCACGCTGCACCCAGAAGTGCTAGGGGATTGTCTGAAGTGGGAGTGAGAAGTGGGGCAGATAGAAGGTTAATAATTGCCGAAGCCTCTGCGATTTATCAATATGCCACCCCTGCTTTCCAGAATGGATGGGCGCAGATTTTATCCAAATGTGCGATGTTGGTTAAAAATGTTATTCCAGGCGATTTCGAGATATGGACGAGAACACCTACGGATGAATTCGATGTTGTTGTTAAGAAGGATTTAATCAGAGAACCCTTTAATTATTATGTTGAGTTTGCACCAATATCAGAAGAGGACGAATACCGAAGACAGGACTCTCTGTTAAAGATGTGGAATGGTGGACAGGGAATTATCACTCAAGAATGGGCTTGGGACCAAATGTCTAATGTTGACCCTAAAAGAATGAGGCGACAGCAAGAGAAAGAGAATCTCAGAAGAATGCCCTCTTATAATCAAATAAAAGACCAGACACTTGCGATGTTGTATCAGCAGGCTTTACAGCAGTTTGGCTTACAGGGACAAGTTATTCAAGGGCAACAAGACCAAACGCAGGGCGCTGTTCAAAGTCAAAGACCATTAGTGCCAGGAATTCCAGAAAGAGCACCACTCGGTTCAGCACAAGATTTAGATAATCAACTTGCGACTTTAGCAGCACAAAACCTTTCGGGAGTGAGTGGTTCGCAAGGACAGGGTGGCGGAGGTAATCGCTAATGCCTTATATCTGTGAAATATGTGACAGCGAAATAACTGATGGTATTGCCCTGTGGGGAATACAAGTAATGAAGGGAGCAAAGCCTGAGTTCCATTATTATTGCTCTGAAGAACACGCCAAAGAGGGAGAGGGGAAACTTGATTATAAGGTAGTTGGAGAAGTTGTAGATGCCTAACGATTTAGAAATAATGCAGGAGATGGTCAAGGAAGACCTCGAATTGATGAACGAAATCATTTTGGAAGATATGCTTCCATTGATACAATTCAGGGAACAGTTGGAAAGAAAGGAATTCGAAAAAGCGTTTAAAGAAATGAAAAAACTTGAGGAGGAAGTATAATGCCAGATGGAAAGTTAAGCCCACAAGAATTCAGGTTATTTGAATCATACGTCAGGCGGACAAAGCCCGTCTTTGGTGCTTTTCAAGTGCCTGCAAATAGAGAAGGTATCAGGGAAACCAGTTTATATAAACAATGGATTAGAGAAGAACCATTTTCCCGTTTATCGCCGACAGCATTGGCTACGTTGGAAAAGTTTGGACTTCAAGCCCCAAAGGGTGTAGTCGTGGGAGAGGAAACGCCACGAGAGATAGCGGAAAGAGCTGCTACTGCACGAGCAGAGGCAGAAGGGGTGAGTTTAGCCCCCGAAGGAGCGGCAGGAGTAGAAGTTCCTACATTTCCTACAGAACCACCCCCACAGGGCTTCAGGTGGGCGTTTGATAGGGATTTAAATAGATGGGTGCCTCAGTTCGCTGGATTGACTGCGCAACAACAGGCACAACAACAGGCATCACAACGGCAAGCTATGGCTGAAATAGACATATTGAATCGGAGATTGGAATTTGAACAGCAGCAGGCATTACCCCAACGTATCACTCCTTTTCAGCAACAGCAGTTTGACATTCAGCAACAGCAGATAGCTCAAGGACAGCAACAGTTTCAAGCTCAACTAGGATTTCAGCAACAGCAAGCTGCGGCACAACAAGCTACACAACAAAGGCAGTTCGCATCACAATTGGCGGCTAACCCGATAAATTGGTTGCAGTATGCTTCTTTTACAGGGCAACCCCCGGTAGTCCAACCTTGGATGGTGCCTCTGGGACAGAATATAGAGGGGTTACAGGTCGGTCAGCCAATTCCAGGTTTTCAAGGGGGACAAACAGGTCAGCAAGAAATACAAAGTTTTGCTGGTTTACCCCAATTAACAACTCCATCTGCGCAACTTCAAGCTAGATGGGGACCGACAGCCCAAGCCCAATTTTTAGGGTTTAGGCAAGCTAGAACAGGAGCTACTCCACAGGAAACCCAATTTAGATTAGGTTCACAAAGAGCACCCGCAGGAGCTTTCGGGGGATTCAGTAGATTTAGAACAGCATAAGAGGGATATATATGCCAACTATTGAAGAACAAGTAAGGGCGTTAAGCCCTGCTGCATTAGATATATTTAGGAAACAGTTGCCTCAACGTCTAAAGGAACTTTCGCCTTTAGACCGAAATACTGCTTTAGACCAATTAAGGCGATTGCCCGAACTTGGATTGGAGTTTGGAGGAGTTCAACAACCGCAAGCCCAACCACAAGTTCAAGGCGTTCAACCGACACAACCCACTACCAGACAACCTGTAACGCCCATACAAGCCCCCCAAGATGTTCCTTGGTGGCAAGATGCCTTAAACTTTATAAGAACTGTAGAACAGGGTGCGGGAACATTTTTAGCTGCTCCATTTACCCCATCAGTTGCAGGCACAGAGAACTTACCTTGGTGGCAAAGAGAAAGGGCTGAATATGATGTGTGGGAATCGCCATCGGTTAAATTGGGTTTTAGTTATCCTGAATGGTTAGGTGGCGGAGAGGCTTCGCTTGGCGTTAAAGGTGCTTTGGAAGCTGTCCCTTGGTTTGCCACTGCTTTAGCTACTGCGGGATTAGGGGTGGCGGCTAATCTAGGGACAAAATTGGGTGTTTCAGGATTGACTAGGGCAGCTGAAGCGGGCACAAGGATAGTAAGACCCATTATAGCGGTAGAGAATGCTTTAGTTTACCCAATTACCAAACCCTTACAATTAGCAGGTAGGCAAGTTAAAAAGCTAATCCCTTCTGCATTACCAGCAACTTCAAGATTTATCGCCCCTGCTTCTGAAGCCATTGAAAAAACTATCACTAAAGACGACTGGCAGAGAAGGGTAGCACAGATGTTTGGCAGACAACCTCTTTTTAAATCTATCACTGAAAAGATAGGTGGTAGGGCTGCGTCTGTTACCACATCAGTAGAGGATACTACCGCTAGGGCTTTACTTGTAGGCGTAAGGGTTCAGGAAACTTTACTAAGTAAAGGTCAAACTGCATTAGCTACTTTAAGAGAACTCCATCCTAACCCGGTAAGATTATTCGGCATAGATGAGGCAACTGGATTAACCAAGATTAGAGCAAGTGTTAAGGGTGCGTCTAAACATATTTCAGATATAGCCGAGCATCCTGCCAAGTATCAATTAACTGTTCCGCAAAGGCAATATATAGAGCAAGTCCATAGGGTAGAAGCCTGGGTGTTAGATGGATTAAAAGAAGCGGGGATAGATGTTAAATTATTAAAGTTTGATGACTTTTCTCATTGGGTTCATAGGGAAGTTATCGGCAAGAATGTAGATGATGCTCTTTTAAAGATAAGACGGGGTGCGGGCAGGATAGGCAAGAAAGCCGCATTTGAAAAGACTAGATTTTACGAAACTGCTGCTGAGGGTGTAAAGGCTGGGATATTATACGAACCCTCTTTAGAGAGAGTTACGGAATTATACATTCAAAGTGCTGCCAAGAGAATATCAGACCAGAGGATAGCGGGTATGGTAGCTCAGTTTGGTGAGAAACCTTTAGAAAGGGCTGCTAGAATAGCTCCCCAGACTTTAGCAGAAGCCAGACAAACGGCACGAACTTTAGTAGGTGGGAGGCAACTTTTAAAGGTAATCAATCGTGCTGTTAGGGGTGAGAAGTTACCAGAAGCAACTTTACTAGCTCAAGAAAGAAGGTTTCCCGAACTTGGAAGAAGATTAAGGGAGGCTGCTAAACCCCGACTTGCACCTAGCACTTTACCTACTGAGAAGGTATTAGGATATGAGACAAGATTTCCACTGGATAAACTAGCAGCAGCAGAACCCAAAACAATAGCAAGGCTGACAAAAGAAATTAAAGCTAAGGGCATAACTGAACCAATCGTAATTCGGGTAAGAGAAGATGGCTCAACAATTGTTTGGGATGGGATGCACAGATTGATTGTAGCCAAGAATCTAGGGATATCAGATATCCCAATCAAATACATAGGTGAAGTCAGCAAGTTACAGGTTACTCCAAGAGTTACACTAAAGGCATTAGCTAAAGAAACTAACCAGATAATAGAAGCTGCCAAAGCACCTTTCTTTAAAGCAAGACTTGCGAGACAAGCTCTTTTAGAGAGGGCTAAAACCCCGACTTTAGGGACAGAAGCGACAATCTTTCATCCAGCCTTTCAGGGTAAAATCTATCCCAAGAATGTAGCTAGTGAGATACAAAGATACTGGGATGATGTTGGTTTCACCCCGCTTAATAAACTGGCTACTTTATCAGGTGAGATGAGAACTTTGGTAGCTGCTGCCGACTTTTCAGCGATGTTCATTCAGGGACTTCCTGGAATTGCCTTACATCCAAAAGCGTGGGGCCGGGCTGCTGCCAAGTCATTTAAGGCGTTCTTAAAGCCCCAAGAATACCAAGAGTATTTGGTTAAGAACTTAGACGATTTAATGCAAAGAGCTAATTATGGCGGATACGTGGGTGGGTTTGAGTTTATGGAAGCAATGCCCTCTTTGCAGAGAACCGCAGCTATGGCAACTAGATTGGCATTAAGAAAGCCTGCAATCGGTAAAACAGCAATCAGGCAGACTTACGGAAGGTTTGAGGCTTCGTTTGGTGCTTTCGGTGATGTGATGAGAAACGAGATGTGGAAGGGATTAAAAGGAAGTGCTAAATCTGAGGCTGACTTAATGGAGATTGCTCGTCATATAGATAGAATGACAGGTGTGATGTCGTCTAAAGGATTGGGATTGGGTAAAACTCAAAGGGATTTTGAGCAAGCGTTTTTATTCTTTGCACCGAGATATACCAGAGCTGGGTTTGCTTTAGTAGGCGATATGCTAAAAGGTGGATTTACTGGAGACCAAGCTAGAAAAGCATTGGGTTCAATGATGGCAGCTGGAGCGGTAATGTATTCTGGTATAGCCAAAGCTCTGGGGCAAGAGCCTAATTTCGACCCCACTTCTGGAAGGTTTATGACCATAGAGATAACCGACCCCCTAACAGGAACTACTAGACATTTCGGGGTTGGGGGTATGATGACTTCCTTTATGAGGTTCGGTGCTGATGTGGCTGCTTCTGCTACTGGACAAGGTTTGAACGAACCGTTAGATTTCGTCAAAATGAACAGGTTTGATAATCCTTTCTTAAAGTTTATGTTCTCCAAGTCTGCCCCGTTGACAGGTTTTGTTGAAGGGATGGCGTTCGGACATAACTACTTTGGTGAACCATTTGAGAACCCTGCCGATTATGCTTCGTTTCTGGGTGAACAAGTTATGCCCATTGCCTTACAGTCGGCGTTTATGGAAAAGGAAGGACTGTCCCCGACAGCGATAGCAGCTGAGGAATTAGGTATGAGGACATTCCCTCGTTCTGATTGGGAGAAAAGGAATAACATACGAGACCGATTAGCTCAAGAGGCTTATGGGGTGGATTGGCGAGAAGTAGGGTTACAATACGGTGAACTAGCCCAATTACAATTGGAAAGAGGAAGTCCAGAATTACAGGCTGCCACAGAAGTAGCTACTGAGACTACCAGCAAAATGGTTCGTGGTGAAGGTATAGTCTGGGATATGTGGCGTAAGGAAGGTTCTGCGATAGAGGAAAGATATAGACAATCCATAATGACTGCTTCTAAGGAGTTTTCTGCTATTGGAGATGGCACTACATTCAGGGAAAAAGCAGATGAGGCTTCGGCTATTAGAAGGGCTATGTATTCACAAAGGGAACTAAGTTCTGAATATGTCGAGATAAACCAGTATTTCAATCAGCCTTTAAGTCCAGATATAAAGATGAACCCCAAAGATGTAGCCAGAAGAGAATACTACCAATTAATGTATACCCCAGATATGTATGACCAGTTCGGAAATTATCGATTTGATGAGGCAGACAGAAGGGAACAGTTGTTTGTCCAACAGTATGGCAAGGAAATGTTAGACTATGTAGAAGAGTATATGGGTGCTAAATGGGACGAACCTCCAGCACTCCAAGCTCTTAAATCAGCTAGGGATGTTCTTAAACCTTATTGGGCTGTGGAGGAGCAGGTTTGGAGCCAGCTTCCACAGGGGTTAAAGCAAATATCCGACCAGATTAAGATACTAGAAAGGACAGACCCTGTTCAAGCTAAAAGGAGGCTATTTTCCTATCCCCAAATAGTGTTCGCCAGAAGGCAGATAGCGTTATTTAAGCGTCAACTTAAAGCCGTATCCCAAGATATAACAAATGCGTTAGCGATGTTTTATAGGTTCTAAAGGAGGAATTATGCTATATATACATAAAGGGAAAAAGAAGGGTGGCAAGAAATAATGCCACCCGAATTTGATTCTTGTGTGAAGCGTGGTGGTAGAGTCCGCACTAAAAAGGTGGGCAAGGATAAATTTATGCACATCTGTTTCATAGATGGCAAATCCTTTGCGGGTGAGGTTAAGACTAGAAAGGCAAAATGATAGAGAATAATAATCTAAGATGTGATGGGTGTGGGAAGAAGTTGGGGGAAAACTTACAGGGGCAGGTAGAGATAGTCTGCCCTCGTTGCAAACGATATAACAAATTCTTTATTATAGGACATAACCAATATACTTGCATTAAAGGGTGCAGTGTGATAAGATAGAAATATGAAAACTTTATATAAAACAAGCGAGGGGGTCAGAGCGAGGTCACTTAAGTATTACTACGCACATAGGGATGAGAGGCTTGAATATTACCTGCGGAATAAAGAAAGGTATGCTCAATTGAATAAAAACTGGTTTAATGAAAATCGCCAACGTGGAAATGAGATTGCATATGCGTATGTTGAAAGGAATCGTGGTAAACACAACGCCCGAACTTTAGCCCTCCAGCGCTACCCCAATAGGCAAATATGTAGTGTGGATGATTGTGAGGAATTGGGGGAAAGACACCACGATGATTATGATAAGCCATATGAAGTAAGGTGGCTGTGTCGCATACACCATAAATCACTCGTGTTGGAAAAGAATGCTTGACAAAGTAAAATAAGTGTGGTAGGGTATTAGTAGAACCTTAACAATTAAATAGTTAGAGCTACACAGATAGCCTCATTTGAGACTCTTGAAGTCCGAATGGGGCTTTTTTATTTTAATAAATGGAGGTAAAAATGGGAGCAGAAGATGTTTCACCAGAAGAGGGCTTAGACGAGAAGCCAGTTTCAGGGGAAGAACCGAAGGGTGATGAGCCTAAGGGTGACGAACCCAAGCCTGAACTTACAGAAGAGAGAGTTCAGCAGTTAATTGCAGAGGCTACAGCAACGGCGGTAGCCAAAGCAGAAGATGCGGGTCGGCGGAATCTACAGAGTGAACAAGACCGCAATAAAAATGCCGAAAAAAGGGCGAGACTTGCCGAATCAAAAGTCACGGGATATGAAGTAGGTTTAAGTGGGCTAGACGAGGAAACTCGTAATGCCATTGAACTTGCGAAATACCGAGAGCAAGATAAGTATTCTCAGTCTACCGCACAAGACGAGGTACAGAGACAGCAAGATGCTGACTTTTGGGGAAGGGTCAACAGCCAAGTTCTAACCAATCTGGATAATCTTGGAATAGCAAGAGACGACAAGAGAATAGATTGGGGTGAGGGTTCGAAGGATTTACCCGAAGCCAGAAACAGGCTTGATGCTTCTGTAGCCAAGATACTAAACGAGAACAAGAAAGTGACTGAAGACAAGATGAAGGATGATTTCAAAAACTTGGAATCTACTCTTCGCAAAGAACTTAATCTTGACACGGTAGATACCACTGCGGGTAGCGGTGGTGGGAGTGATTCCGATGCTGATTTCAAGAAGGGAATCGGTGATGGGAGTTTACCATTAAATAAAGTAAATATGGCGAGAGCCAAGAAATTAGGTCTCGCTAAATAAGGAGCAAAATATGGCAAATTCAGGTTGGACTACTACCTCTGCACTTGCTGATAGTTTGGATGATGTCCGTTCTTCAGCAAGGATAGTCAGAGAATTCGAGGGTGTTATGCCACAGCTTGTGGATAATGTAACGCTAGGCGAGGGCATTGGGACTGCTTGGCAGGAAATCAAGTATGACCAATTAGTCGCACAGGCGGTAACTGAAACTACAGAACTGGATAACCCCCAACAGTTGGCTGATTCACTGATTTCAATTACTCCGACAGTGGTAGGTATTGAGACTTTTATCACTGATAGGGTAGCGGCAAGAATCAGCAAAATAGGCTTTTCTAAGATAGGCACTCTTGGGCAGAACGCAATCCAGAGAAAGAAGGACGAGGATGGGCTGGTATTATTCGCCAGTGCAACTGGAACTTCCGACCCTGGTGCGGGTGTTACCTTAACTTCAGGATATATCGCTTCGGCGGCTTACAACATTACGAGTAACACCACTGAACCTGGACACAAACCAATCCGAACAGTCTTGCATGGCTTCCAGATTAAAGACCTTTATGATGAACTGGTGGCTGGTGTGGGAACTTATGTGGTTGATGAGGGTCCAACGGCTAGGGTATTCCAAAATGCGTTTAGTCTACCAATAGCTGGCACAGAAGTCTATGAGGATGGAAACATTACCATAGACGGAAGTGGTGATGCTACTGGTGGTGTATTCGCTATGGATGGAATCGTTCTAGTTCAAGGTCGTGCCGCTCGAATCATATCCGTAAGGAATGAGAAGAGGGGTGGGGGTGGAGAGCACGTATACCATTATGATGAATACGCCTACGGCATAAGGTTGTCTAATTGGGTTTTTTCGATGGTTTCAGATGCCACGGCTCCGACTTCATAGTGATTAGGGTGATTTATGAATGTAATGAGTAAGGACTTGACAAACACGGTAAGGGTGTGGTACAATTGTCTCGGAGGTGAAGGAAATGACAACCGAGACAGAGAAGGCGTATCTAGCAGGATTGGTGGATGGCGAAGGTCACATTGGGATAACTACTGCGAAATCCCGCCCAAGCAGGGTAGCTTGGCACTCACACTATATGATAGTGA
>LAZR01000547.1_pt1 | contig 28493 bp, 33 predicted proteins | sample 329461 | NCBI WGS metagenome assembly LAZR01 (sample SAMN03002196, study PRJNA259156) | marine sediment metagenome | biome: sea floor; feature: Hydrothermal impacted sediments; material: marine sediment; isolation source: Loki non-amplified sample from Loki's castle hydrothermal vent sediment ...
GTTGAAGCCATCGCCAATTATATTCTACAGATTTTTTATCATATCCAAAAAGCTGTGAACGCATTAAATTATCTAAGACGATTACCTCTTTGCCCTTTTTGGCATAATATTCAGCAGCATGGCTACCAACAAGTCCGGCACCGCCAGTAATTAGTATTCTCATGATTTCATTTTAAAATTACATTCAGGATCTCATCAATATAAGTTAACTTTTTTCCCATTTGAAATCCCTCTCCAATAGCTGATAAAGTCGCTGGTTATGTGGCAAGAAATATTGCCTAAGCCATTTTTCTGTCTCGTGCGAAATCTTTGGATGCTCATTCAGCCCTTTATTTTCTTTCTTCTTCCTAGGGTCCCAATATTCATATGACTCGAATCTTTTATCTGGCAGGCCCAGAAATTTGAAACATTCGCTTAATATCAGACCTTGATCTTTAAAGAAATCTTCGCTCCTTATTATCAGGAATTGCTCACGACCGAAATATTCGAACCATCGAAGCAACTGGTCAGCGTAGATCCCCCATTCGAGTACTGGATGATTATGTTGCATAAGGTTCTGTCGCTCGGGTCCCATCTTTTTGCGGTTGCAACAGAAATGTGACCACGTTCTAATCGTTGGGTCTCTCAGCATGGCTATTAATTTCGTCCTTGGAAACCAGTTATGAATAAGTTTCGGGCATTGAGAACAAAACAGATACATTGCCGATGCATCGCAAAGCGAGACTTCAGGGCCAGCGTCAGGAAATTGATTTTTATACCATTCGATTCCTTTTTCGTAATGGTTGTCAAAAAAACAGATTTCCTTCTTCGCTCCTTTTATTCTCGGATGCCTTATCAGATTTTTGTATAGCGAGCTTGTTCCGCAACGGGTCGATCCGATTAAGAAAAAATCAGGCAACTTCATTCAGCTAACCCTATACATTGATTTATCCATTTCCATATATTATCTGGCGTGCTGGTTGAGAGGAACAACTTTTTTGCCTGCTGGCCTATCATCCGGCATCGATCTCTATTTTCTCTGCAATATTCTATAACCTCGATCAAGTCTGAATAGTCTGGCCTGCAGGTCAAGTAGTGTATGCCGGCCTGGGGTTGCCTCCGAAAAGGAAGCATGATGTCCAGGGGAGGCGATATGGTGCATGCCCCGAAAGCCATATATTGCAATTGTCCCCGATCCAAGATATTATTGCGTGCACCAGGCACACATACAGAAACTAAGCAATTATTTATTTTCCTCCAGAAAGACTCCTGAGAAGTAATATTGGTATCTACTTGGGTACCGTATCGCTCCTTTAGTTTCCGTTGTACAGTATTGCGTCTCTGTTTGGCGGTCGCACCCGGTCTTTGATTGTTCAGTATGAACTCGGCATTGCCCCCATAACAGATGGTCTTCTCAAGTTCTTGATACTTTTTCCAATTATAGAAGCTGATGGGCGTTAGCGGATAGAGTCGCGGTATATCGCTATGGTATTTTTTTGAATAATGATATTTGAATGCGATGTCGAACTCCGACAAATCGAGCGGAAGCCTCATATGGTCGCCGTAGTCGATGAGCACATGCTTGTGAGCGAGCCAAATCCCAAAGCCACTGTCATTGCACATATCATCGTAATATCGCAGATTCACGCCAACAGCCTTAATCATTTCGAAGAAGAACCGATAATGCGTGTCATAGTATCGCTGATTATTTTTGCGTGGCACTGCTATGCTTTTAATCATATCTTGCCTTTTATCTGTTTACTATTCCTCCATCTATGACACGCTCGAAAGTCGTACCCCAGATCAGACCTTTGCCTCTGCGTTGTACGCTGATGCCTCTGTCATGTTGCTTACTTTTCTGCGCCAGCGAGTGTGTATCATCAAAACGGCGATGATGCAGAAGTGTCACAGTATCACAGAAGAAGAACTTCTTATGCACACGTGCATAACGGCCAATCTCGAAGTCGCTACTAAAATGCACAAAATCCGGACAGAAAGTCTGTCTATTGGGAAAGTGCTCAATAAACTTTCTACCCATCAATCCGAAGGCCGAATCTACGCCTGTGGGCTTCTGTTTGATGCCAATGAGACCGTCACCGTCAGGGAAGTAAGACTCCATCGCTGCAACGACCTCGGCTAGTAATGTGGGCGGAAAAACTAGATCATCCGCGGCATAGAATACCCCGTCGCCTCGGGCATATTGCAACGCACGGTTGATCGAATATATCCAATCGCGACGCTCCTTGTTGTATAGCACAGCTACGGGCCATTCGGTCACGACCGGCAACAATCTCGGATTGCCATCGATGACAACAAAAATAGTAGTATCCTTGTGCGTGCTTTCTAATATAGTCTTAACGGTTGCCTCCAATAATGCCAACCGATTCCAAGTGGGAATTAACACATCAATGTGCATAGATTACTTCTCCTTTCGCAATAGTTGAAAGTCGCGTCCCCATAATAGCCCTGCCTCTCTGCGCGCGTTGATAAAATGAAAATCCTGCACCTCCATAGGTTTGGCTATACTATAAGTAGCATCTTTAATACGGTGATGAATCACCCGTGCCTCCTCACATATATGGAGACGATTAATACTACGGGCGAACCGCCCCAACTCAGAGTCGCTACCATAGTGTACATAGTCCGGACAGAATACGCACTGCTCCGGGAATCGTTCGATAAACTTGTGGCCAAACAGTCCGAACGCCGTGTTACAACCGACGACGCTCTGCTTTATCGCGACTAGCCCATCGCCATCCGGGAACTTTTCTTTCATCGCGACGACTGCATTTGCTATGCAATCCTTGTCGAAAACCAAATCGTCGGAGGCATAGATTATGCCATCCCCATGGACGAATTGAAGGCCCTTATTTATCGAGAATACCCAATCGCGACGCTCTTGGTTCACTATTATTGCGACATCCCACCTCGAAACTGTTTCTATGAGTTCTAAGTTCCCGTCGATAATTACGAAAATGGAAATATCCTTTTGGATGCTCTGCTCAATCGACTTGACGCATGCTCGGAGTAATTCTGGCCGGTTCCAGGTCGGGATTAATATGTCAATATGCATTTTTATTTTTTTTATCTCCGTATTTTTTCGGAAAGACAAGCATTAGACATTTAAAGTCCTTTTATATTCTCGAACGTATTTTTTTATTTGGTCCATGGCATGACAATGCTGTAAAGCATAAAGCCGTGAACGTTCTTGAAAATCTTTAAGAATAGGAGGATTGTCTATAAGCCACAGAAGTCGCTCTTCCAGAGTCGCGAGCGATGCATAAACAAAGGGCACTTTCATCACTTTATTGAAAATGGCACAGCCGAAACACGCACCCTCTAGACTCGTACGATGCCAATTGCCTGTGACCACATCGTCAATAAGGATGTGCGACTGCTGTTTGAGGCGAAGGTTAGTCGTATACGGCCTTCCTTCAATCCATACTATCTCCACGGCCCTTTTCTTGGCCACGTTCTTGAGTATCACCTTCACTTCATAATAGCCTTTGCTGGCCGGGTTTCCGATTGGCGTCTTGTTCGATGGCGCGAATGCTATCTTTATCGAAGGCTTGCGACGCATGGGCCTGTACTCATCGGGGTCAATAATATTCGGCAAGCCTTTGAGCTTATATTCTCTCTCTTGAAGCGGTTGCTTTATCGTGTAACAGCGGTCGGCAAAATTCATCAATGCCTTCCAGTTGCCGATTCTGGGGAGAGAATGAAATTGGGCAATCACCTTCTTTTTGTCCCTCAAATTTTTAAGGGCCGGGACGAGGTAGTTGTGTATGTGCCATAACTCGCTTGTTTTCAGGACTTTTACGGCAACACCATTGCCATCGTTGAGAAGGAGATGGTAAGGAAAAGTCCGACCATCCCAGTAGGCTGCCCGTCCGTTTATGAGGTTCACATCGATGAAGGTATATTTTTTGAGCGCCTTATAGAGTTCCCAGGGCGCAGCTGCCAGGGGGGTGCTGGCGAATATCGCCACTTTCACTTCCTTATCCCTCCTTGGTTTTCTCTCTCGATATCTGGATCCTCAAGAAACACATAATAAATCTCGATACACTCGGTGTTCTCCAGGCCTTCGAATTGATGGAAGAAATCGGGAGGAACTCCTGAGATTTGTCCAGGGCCGATTATAGTAATATCGGGAAGCCCATCTCTCCAAATGATGATTTTCAATTTGCCCGATACTACATAAAAGAGATTATATTTCCGATTGTGCTTATGTTTCGAGCAGTAGCCGAATTTATTGATGGACAGATGATAAGCCGAGAAAGTCGCAGTACGATAGATTTCGGTCGTTAACCCCCAAACTTTGCCCTGCGCAATCAATGTAAAATCTCCGAGAAAGATTTTTTCGGAAAACATGGTAAAGCACTGGCTGGATTGAGATTGATAACCTCTATGCCCATCTTTTTTGTCTTGATCGCCGGCATTCTGAAGTATTGCTTGAATCTCTGGACCGTGTTGGGTCTGTGGGGAACAGGATGGCCTTCGTGCCAGTGTGTCTTTTCGCCTGCGTATTTCATATCGAATCCAAGCAGGTATATGGGGCTTGCTCCCAGGCATGCAGCCAGGTTCAATGCGCCATACCCAGAGTTATTGCCGTGTCCGATTCCTTCGTTCATCGTGGCAGGAAAGGCACGGAATCCCTGTGAGTAGCTTCTCCACACGCGGAGGATAAAAATCTTTTCTGGCAGTGTACAGTTATATGTACAGAGCCAGACCTTGTATGCATTGGAAGCGGCAAATTTCTCAGCAGCTTCCGGTCCATATTTTCCATTGATTATCCAGCGGAGGAACCGCGTATCCATAGAGAAGATTATTGTAGGGTCAAACTTTTCATAAACCCGATTTACGCCTATAACACGATGACCCCGGAGCAGACTCCAATTGAAGTCCTCAAGGCTCGGCCCACCGCCAGCAATGAAGCACGATTTGCCCTTCCAGCTCCTATCAGGCAACACTTCATGAATGAAACGGTTTGTCAGTTGTTCCGAGCCGAACGGGAATTTTTCTCTTCCCTTTACTTGAGAATCGTCTATCTTCATTCATCCTCCAATAGAAGATGCCAGTGGCAGTGGTCTTTTATCGTCCGCATCTTCTTTCGAAACCCACGGAATCTCTTTCCAAAGAGCCACTGGCACACTTGCTCTGCACCGTACTCATAAAGCGGTCGTGCTTTCTCTCCATGCTCACGAAACACCACCATGGGTGTCCCGCAACTCAGGCAGTCGCAAATAACCGAGGCTTCGGACTTCCAGTACCATTTCGTCAGTGGCTTCAGTTCGCAGAGCTCGCAATCCTTCTTCACGGGGCCATGAGCACAGGTTTTCTTTTCACGTACAATCTGAGATAGAAATCCGCCTCCCCTATGCCTGTCAGCACATCGGCTTCAGATGTTGCCAGATTCGTGTATGAGTAGTCGCCTATTTTCTCGCTCTTCTTAAGGCCGGTGTAGGTGTAGAGTGTCGGATCGTTCTCCCATTTGGCCAGGATGACCGCTGCCTGCTTTATCGCCTCCGGCACCGCTACACTCTCACCCATCGTGCCTATGACCTGGATATTGTTATAACCTCGGGGGAAAAGCCCTTCTGTGATATCAGCAGCTATGGCCCCTATTCCAGCAGTCAGGATTCCCACGTTGTCAAAGTAAATCGAAGATGAAAGAGCTGCCCAATTCCCCAAATAAAGTTTGTAATTTGCAAAGTCTGGATGGCTTGTGAAGTCGAGCGAATAATCAGTCCATGCCAATACGTTTGAAAGCTGAACATAAACCTGGCCAGGTGTCCAAGTCCCATCGGCTTTCAGGGATACGTTCAGGACGCTGTTCCACAACATGAACTCAGCTGTCTTTGCCGCTACGGAATTCAGGTATTTGAATGCCAGTCTATAACTCCTGTTTCTTCGAAGCGATAAGTCCTGCTCTATTCCTGCTTGGCTATTCAGTGCATCAATGTCCATCTTCACGCAGTAGTTTCCGACCTGCACTTGAATCGTGTCCCGATTGATTGTCGATGTGCCAGCGGTCGTTTCTACCCAATAATAAAGATCAGTCGTCGGCGCAGCGACTTTCCAGTTGAAAAAATCGCCGTCCCGTATGGCATTCGTCCCCCACATACTATCGCCGATGCAGGGATCAAGATAGATGCTGTTGACATCCCATGTGTACCAGGATGAATCGAGTTCAACGCACGAGATATAGATATTCGTCACGGTCAGGATATCCGTCTCAAGCGGCAGGAAAAGGCGGTTCTTTTCATTCCCGTTGAGTTTAATATCGAATGCCTCACCGCCCCATTTGGTCTCTGTGACCTTATCGATTATCTGCTCGACCTTGTCTATTATCTCCTGTTGCTCTTCAGTGCTTATCCCAGAAGGCCAGTTGTCAATATGACCTGCACATAGATAGTCTCCACAGACATCCCCTGAGATAAATTCCATTGCTCACCTCGGGAATTAATTATTCGATTACTCTTTTCTGTGCACTCTTCACATAGTCGACATACAGATGCTTCACAGCGGCTTCGCCAGCCTGGATTCCGAATCCGAAGGCCAGTTCCGTGGTCGGGATATTGGTTGTATGCGAGCCAGTTGCAGCGATGGTCTGCGGGAAGTTTCCGTCAGTGATGAGAAAGTACCTAATCGTTGCGTCTCCATCCCAGTGGATGCCGAGCCTATACCAAGTGTCGTCGACCAAAGTCGCTATCGCACTCGTTTCCGTGGCCACAGCACCACCCACGCGAGTGGCAAAATCGAGCAGTGCATTGCCGTCATCCTTTTTAAAGACGGCATAGTCATTCGGAGCTACGCCGAACCAAGTATGTCCTTGAACATAGCCGAACCAAAAATCACACTGTGTAACATCAGCAAGGTAGAACCGAATTTCCCCGTAAAGGGGGTAACAATTGACCAACTTCCAGCATTCGCACATCTGTGTGAGCTCGCCGTTATCGTCGTTGTCGCCTTCGGTGACCAAATCTAAGACGCCGTTCACCATATCGGTGCAGTCGGGCGTTGAAACGCCTGATCCCGTCGGGCTCTGGCTCAAGTACCAGTCGTAAGTGGTGTCTGGTTGATGGCAGAAGTCATCTTTGAACCTGTGGCAGTCGATAATATCGATGGCATCTTTCAGCCAGCGTTGCTTGTGAGAATTGATGTGGATGTTGAACATTTCGAATTCGCGCCAGATTTGCTCGGGCTGATGCGCGCCTACGTTAGTCTTTGGGTATTTGTCATAAGCTTGTCCCATTTTTTTCCTCCAATTTTTTGATTAGGTCGACCTTCTTCATGAAGAAGGCGCCTTCCACTCCCCTGCCCGCGACAATTGCACGCAGCTCATTTATGCGGTAGTCGCTGTAGTTGATGGTCTGTGGCAACGACTCCGGAGCCTCCGGTCGGCTGGACTTTATGATCTCAAATCCTAGATGGTCCGATTGCTCAAACCTCTTGAGATCCTCCAGCACGCCTTCGTCGCAAACTTCATAAGGCATAAGCCTGTTGATGAAGAGATTGCCTATGCGGGTGGGGAATGTCATACGGCCATAGCCGTAATTGGTCACTATGCAACGCATCTTCAACACTGATGGGTGAGGCACTTGGTGAACACGATGGCATTGACGTTCTCAATGGCTAGTGCAACTTTCATGGTGTAGAAATAATAGGTGCATTCGTCGGCCGCACTACGTTGCGGTTCCATCTTTATCTCTTTCTGTATGCCAATGATGAGGTTGTTCTTGAAAGTGAGCAATACGTCTGTATAGCTTCCCGTTCCTAATATTCCGTAGTTATCAGGTGTCAGGCCATCTGCACCGAGGTTGCTCGGCATGAGCGGGACATCAACGATAGGCACGCGGCCGTACTGCGGGGTAACCTTGCCCGTAAAAACGGCATCGCCCAACGCCGTTGCCCTTGCGCTGAGAGCAGATATATAATCCATCGTTACGAGATCGCTGTTCAGGAACGTCATGTTTTGCAGGCCAAATGCGGCTTTGTACGCGGCCGGCATGTTTTTTATCATCTGCTCGTACTTGAATTCCCAATTATACGGCTGGGAAGTGTTTTGCTCGGCTATCATGCCGGGTATCTCCCATTCGGCAGCGGATGAGGTGTCGCATGCTTCCTTGATATTCGCAGCGCCGCACACATCGTTGTAATAAGTTTGGCCACTCTGACTATGGGTGATTATGTAGCGCCAGCCGTCCCATAGGCTTTCGATGTCATCGGGGCACCAGGCAGTGCCGCCTCCATTTCCTTGATAACCTTGCGTGTCGCCCATCCAGTAGGCAAACTCTAGTTCGTTGGCTATCTGCTTGGTTATGATCTGCACGAGATGGGTCTTGAAGGCTGGACCTTCAATATTCTCTTCTATATCGTCATCGAATATGGCCACGCAGCCACGTATCTTCTGCGCTGTGAGGGTTATGCGGTTATGAGTCCACTGCTTCTTGTACTTGCTCTCATCGAAATAATTGCCGGGATAGAGGAATTTGCCTTCTCCGAATCCGATGTGACGGATGTATTTTGTGGGCTTGGACATCTTCTCGAGTCGCGCATAGTTCTTCATTATGCTCTGGTCGTAGATGCAGTCGATGAATTTGTCGGCCTCCTCAGGGGTGAGATCGATAGTCGGCAGGGCGATGAGATTGTACTTTTCGAGCTTCTTTTGTCTAAGCAACGATTTTGAATCTTTCATATTTTCCTCCGGTTTGAAATTTCAAAAACCCCCTCCTAGTTTTTCACCAGCAAGGGGATTGATGGAAAGTCGTCTTCTTCTTCATCGTCCGCGCCTTTATTCGTCTTCCTGGCCGTCGATGCTCTTTTTTGTAGGTTTCTCCTTCAGCTCCAGTTGCTCAAGTCGCTCGTCAATCATCTTCTGAATATCCTCCTTCTGCTTCTTCTCCGACTCTTTCTCCAGCCTCTCCTTCTCGGCCTTCTCCAATTCAGCCAGCTTCTCTAGCTTGGCCTGAATCTCGGGGCTTATTTTCTCTTCGCCATCTGTCTTCTCCTCCTCCTCTTCTTCCTTCTTGACTTTTAGGCCAAGCAAGGTCTTGAGAATATCAATGGCTCTTGGCCCGTCTTTGATGTGTCCGAGTGCCGTAGCGATCTGTGCTTGAGTGGTTTTGGAGAGCTTTGCTCCAGCCTTGTCGATCTCCTCCTCAACTACGGGATAGTCGTAAGAGACCTTCTTGACAAAAAACTGGATGGAATCTTCTAAATCATCTGGGATGTCTTCATACTGGCTCACGATATCCAGCTTCGCTTCTATCTCTTTCTGGACTTTGTCGTCGAGTTTCTCAATTCTCTCGACCTGTTCTTTCGTGAGTGTGCTTTCGACATCCTCGTCTGCTTCGGCTAAAAACTTTTTCAACTTATCAATAAATGTCATGTTTTTTTCCTCCATTTTTTTGATGAAAAACTTCTTTCTGTTGGCAGGAGATTTACAAAGCGTAATCTCGTTGATTTCGATATCAAATAGTTTTCTTGGCACAGTAAACCTCCGCTATGTGAATTTTTGGTCTTGTCCCCTTTTGTGCAAAAAAAAAGGCATCCCAAGACTAGCAAAAGCCTTTGCTAGCCCTAAGATGCCAAGCTCAAATACCTTGTCTTAGGTTTTAGGCTTCAAAGCTTCTATATTAGAAAATAAATAAAGATTCAATAAATGTCAAGAAGAAATAAATTTATTTACTCGCTCTATGATTTGCTCTTTATTATTATAAACTTCATTTTCCCATATCACTAAGCATTCATTTTTTTCGCAAGAATTCAAGGCTTAGCTTTGCTCCGGCCACCCATGGAAAATCCTTCAAGTTCTTTATTTTCAACCATTTTCCATATCTTATCATTTGATATGTGAATCATAAGCCAAAAAGCTCCAGCTGGTATGGTTTCGCTACCTTTAACGATGTCTGTTTCGGGGATAAATGCTTCTATAATCGGGAAGAAATACCGTTTGCCCTTGTGATTTATCTTGATTCTCTTGGTGTCTGTGGCATAGCGCTTCATGAATCCGTGCATCATTTTTTCAATTTCTTCTGTTGTGGCAAGATCTCCCTGTGTATCTTCAGTATCCGGCTCATATACAATTCCTCCTGCAAGTCTTTTTGCCTTATCAACTTTGATTATCTTGAATATCGTGCCTTTCTCCGTCTTCAGAGGGATATTCCTCACGGCCACAACCTCATCCTTATTCATTACCACAATTTGCTTTTTCGTCTTTTCCGTATGCTCACTACATGTCGGAATATATGCTCGACCATCGGCCCATATATAAGCTTTCGTAGCCGCCTTTTCACACCAATGACATTTCTGCGGTTTGCTTATACTGCCCTTTCTAACGTTTTCTTCTACATTATAGGTCGCCTTTTCTTTATGCTCTTTCACCCATGCCTTCGAAGAGACCATCGTCCAGGCCTTTACTCGCTTGTCAAACAGATAGGTGCGTATCTTCTTTATCTTCCCACAGTAAAGCGCAGATATGCCTTGCCCTTTTTCTATGGTTAGCGTGGCCGTCACCTCGCAATCGGGACCCACAGGGATGCGTATCATATTGTTCTCCTCCGGCTTCTCTATGGGAAAGGCTTTCTCCAATTCCTCTGCATCGTATTTTTTCAGCTCGGGTACTTCTTTATCGAATTGCCTATAATGTCCCACTAAGTGGTTATAGACTCCCTTCCTGTCCGCATCTGGTATATCAACTCCGCCCCTTGCTCCGAGGAGTGCGCCCATGGCTGCGCTCACAGCTCGCCATACGGCTTTCTTATCCGACATCCTATGATGCGACAGTTTGTAGCTACTCTTTATATCGGGCTTTGATGAGTCATACCAAGCATAAATCTGCTTCAAATCGTCCACCTCAGCCTTCACGGTCTCTTTAGCACCTGCCCATACCGTTGCCTCCTCAGCCATGCCCAAATCTTTAAACGCTATGGCCCCTTTCTCCACAACTACCACTTTCTTAATCTTCTTCACCTTCCGCGTCTCCTCATGCGATTTCAGCACTAGATCGAACAGCGGTATGTATGATTTGTCTGGCCCTTTTGGTTCATATATGAAGTTCGGTTCCTTGTTCGTCTGTTCTTTTACAAGCTCGCCTATTTTCGCCTCAAAAACCTCATTGCGGTACTCTTTCGCAGTCCGAATGATGACATCTATCTTCTCGGCCATCACCGGGGATTTGATGAATTCGCCACATACGCTCACATAATTCGGTATCGCCACCATATCGCCCAGTGCTGGGACATCGAGTTTCCAGAACGATGTTTTGAAGATGCGATTGTGTACCTCCTTGTCCAACGGTCGCTCACGGAAGAGCTTTATGCCTCGGTTCTCCATCTCGCTCCGTAGCAGGAGATACTTCGTCAGGAACCACCGGCGATCCATGCCGACGGCCTTCTGCACATCGGAGCTTGCGAAGTAGCGGTCAAAGATATTGAGACATCGGCTCCTCAGATGACTTAGCTCCTCATCTAACAGATCCTTAAGCTGTTTGTCTGTTATGTTTTCTATTCTCATTTCAATAACCTCCGAATGTTTTTTATTTATTCACATGAACCTTTTTATTCCTGCATTCGCTGCTCATGCATTGCCAAAGGGCTTTACGCCCGCAGCATCCCTTCTTTATCAGCTTCATCGGCTTGCCGCAATCGGGACACGGTTTATTTCCGTGTGCCATTATTCTTCTTACGAGAAGGGTTGTTTTTTTTGCCCTCGGGCTTGCGCGGAGGCCGGAACTTCTCGCGCGTCAGCCTTCTCAATCTTCCGCAACACATATCAGTCTCCCCACAGCCGGCTCATCGCCATGCTCTGCAGGCCAGCGAACCAAGCTACCGCCAGGATGGTGAGAACGATGTCCATTCCGACCCAGCCACAATCGAACAGTCTGACCGAGAATATAATCACCATGATGACCGCCACCCAATGCGATAGGCAATAACAACAGGTGAAAAGATCGCCAAAAAATTTTGAACGTTCCTGAATCCATTCTCTCAAATCCTCTAATAGTTGCGAATGGGCAATGAAGAAAGATATCGAAGCAGTTATGACTGACAGTAAGAATGCTTTTAAAATCATGCTTCCAGGCATAGCGACTTCTCTCCTTTCTTTAGCTCTTGCCAGAGTTCGTTTAGCCAATAAACTTCCTTCATCATGTGTAGTTATAGGTCGCCCGCAGATTCCACACAAAATTAAATTTTTCGGAACGATCCGCCCAAAGGATTGAGACTATCCGGTTGGTTCCGTCATAGGCTATCTTCTTTATCCGCCAGATCGCGACCGCCGTCCTGTGCTGATCCTTAGGATGCGTCTCACCGATATATTCTTCAAAATCCGTCCCGGCTTTGTATGCAATCCTTTGAGAATACTGGTCTGTGCTTTGATAGTACCAAGACATGTCATCCTCCTAAATTATTTTTTCACAAACGGCAGTAAGCTTTTGACATCGGTTACGGTCAACAAGCCACTCGTCAATCCGCAGATTGCGAATGTGAATGCCGCATATAATAGCCACCACTTTAAGCCCATTTCTGGGGCAAATTTCACCAACACAAATATGATCATAGACACATAAAATGCGAGAGTGATAAGTGCTAAACTAGCCCAGCCAAAGTTTGCCCTGCGACCCCATCGCTTTTTCTCGTTGTTAGGTTTTGATTCTGGCATCCTTGCCTCCTTTAAGGATTTAATTTATTTGCACTCCATGATATTCTAATTCGTCTATATCCAAAGTACTGCCGCCTGAAGCGTCAAGATGAATATCTATGTCGCCATTAACATCACATGGCTGTAGTCCCATTTGATGACTATGTACATTATTCGGTTTTCCTGCCACACTATTACAATAAAAAGTACCAGCCGTCGCATTCTTCCTCAATTCTAGATGAACATCAGTCCCTCCTCCAGAAGCCGAATCATCAATCTCAGTATGAATGGCAATCACTCTTATTCCCTTTGGCAACATAGCGTCTGAATCAGCTTCCAGATTCAAATCTGTATAAGCCAAGTCGCTTTGGGCTAAAAGTCCGTCATAGGCATTGCTTTGGATCTTCTTCTCAAGCCAGATAAACTCCTGCGACTTCTTCTGGTAATTTCCCTCGCCTATAGCTGAGCCGTATACGAGCATTGGCTGGTTAACATAAACAATTGTAGTGCCATCGACATTCCCTGCCAGGTCTGTTCGAACTTGAAAATGAACATTTGAAGCGGCAGAGGCAATCACTTTAGTTATTTCTAACCATTCAAAGGCTCCTCCTCCTGTATGATAGTCCCCATTTGTCGTGGTTACTCCATCATAAGCTCTCAAATATGCATGGCTGGCTGCTAAGGTTTTTACCCATACTCCAAAAGTTACGGTCCGCCCTGCAAAATGTTTTAAGTGATATTCATTACTGTAATAAGTTTTAGGAAATAGAAGGTAAAAACCTCCTGCATTTGGAACCATCTTAGCGCTATAGAAACTTCCATCTTTTGTATTCGTACCATCATGCTCACGATAAATATGACCAACAGTATTTTTTTCCCACATATCACAAGCTAGGATATCCGCAGCTGTGGCTCCTGGAGTGATTTCGTAGCTAGTGACTTCATCAAAGAGCATAGTCCCTGCTGTGGCTGTCTGTTTATAAACCACCAACCAATGATTTGTTTCTGTAGCTTCAAATGATACTGAATAGAGAACCCAAGCTCCGCTTGATACTCCGTCCTTCTTGGCAATACTCGCAACTTTGTCTGCCGTTACAATTCCTAAACGAAAATCTTCATCTCCCGATGTTCCGCTTTTTACATAAGCTGAAGCCTTGTATATTTTTCCTACAACTAACCCCGCCATTTGCTGATCTGCACTTTGCCAAGCCCCTCCTGTTCGATCTATTTGCAAACAATTCCCAACCTCGCCTCCTGCCTCCGTTGTCAAAGTTGAATTAATAGCATCCCATCCAGGAGGAGGGTCTGTATCAGTTGCGAATCCTCCATTCCGAAGCTTACCAACTTGAACTGCGCCATCCGACATATTTATTGAGGCTGTTTCCACTCCTCCGAAAGTTATCGTTTCATTGTTTACAAAGGCGAAATCGCTTGACACCGCTCCAACTGTTACGACTCCTGTGGCATCGTTCGTAGCAAATGCTCCCGAGCCTATTGTATAAGATATGACTTTGGCTACCGCTCCACTCGTTCCCCCAACAGCGGCATCGCCTACGCTAGGAGCTGAACCACCACCTGCCGATCCTGCGTCATAAGTAATAGTTGCAATCCCTTTATTTGTATCAGATTGAGACCAGACTCCAAAACCTGAATTAGATAATAAATTCTCTCTAATAGGATTGTCAGCAACCCAAAGAGCACCATCTACTTCTACACTGCCCTCAAAAAGAACATCCCCTGGAGTTGTGGCAAAATCAGGAGTCGCCGAACCACTCGCTCCGAATCTGAATATTGCTGCTAATTCATCACCCACATCTACCGACCCATCCGATGCTCCCGTCATTGCATAGAAATCAAAGTAGTGAGCTATCTTTACATTGGCTTGTGCCCTCTCTCCTATAACCACGCCTGAATAATCATTAGTATCCGCTCCCTCATCATTGGTTAAAACAAACGTGGGACTCAAATAACTATTGTGGTCTGTCATTCCGCTAGGATTAAGTAGGCTATACCAAAGTGCCGTAGTACCTGAACCCATGAAAACATGAACCAGCAAATCATCTCCGCCAGCATTCTCGTCCCAATTTGTCTGCCAATCTATTGCAGTCCCCCAAGCTATCCAGGCATTATCTTTCGCCCAAAATTTATTGGTCGTTATAACATCACTCGCACTTTCGAAGACGGCTGCCGCTGCAAAATAAACATAGCCATCTTCGATATATAGGGCATGGGAGCCCTCGGCATCTATTCTTATCGTAGCTTCTTCTTTTGAGCTTGCAGTAGCCCCCGTGCGGGCATCGTCAATAAAAATAAGTGGTTGACCTTCTGTGCCTGCCACTGCCGTCTGAGTTATAATCGCACGGTCAGTTGCTCCCGCCCAATTCCAGTACACATTGTCGGCATATTCCACTATGCCGGACTGTGCGTAAAGTGCCCAAGAAATGGCCTGCTCTGTGTTTAATACGAGGAGTGCTTCGCTGGGTTCATCTACCGTCGCCCCTTCTGCTTCTGATGTTATTGCCACAAGTGCCACGTCCTCAGTCTGAGTTGCTGAAGCTTGGTAAATGTTCAGATAATCAGATGCTTCCGCCCAAGCCATGCTCACCTCATCGGTGAAAGTAGCTCTCTGGTCAAAATAAACCTCTCCGGTTTGGACATAAAAAGCATATGTCCCCGCCGCATTCATAACTATGGTGGCTTCGCCTACTGCGTTCGCAAATGCTCCTGTTCTATCATCATCAATGAAAATCAGAGGTTGGTTTTCTATTCCACTCTCGCTACCTTGATGAATAACCATATGGTCAGCGGCGTCTGCCCATTCTATAAACACATCTTCAACCTGTGTAGTGTCGGCGGCGAAATAAGCCTGTCCGGTTTGGATGTAAAAAGCATAAGTGCCGGCAGCATTCATTACGATAGTGGCTTCGCCCACGGTATCTGCGGTCACTCCTGTTCGGTCATCATCAATATTTATCAGTGGTACGGTAGCGACGCCAGCCACAGCCGTTTGCGTTATTGATACGTGGTCCGCAGCCTCAGTCCAAGCCAAGGTGAAATCTTCCGACGTCGAAAAATTGTCCGCCGCAGCCGTCCAGTTTATGTGCTTGTTGGCCACCCAGTTCGTAAGCTGGTCATGGTCGACCAGATCCCCACCTCCTACCTCGTGCGATGCAGCGTGTGCAGCCGGTGCTCCTGGAGCTGCCCAGCTTGGTATGCCGGCGGCAAGCGTAAGCACGTTTGTATTGGCCCCCGTGGCCAGGTTCACCCATGCCGTGCCGTTATAATATAGTACGTTCCCAGTAGCCAAGCCCGTAAGTGTAACATCTCCCAAATCCCCTAAATCCGAACCGGAGACGGGTTCGTAATAGTCCAGCTTCCGGGTGAACGGATTGTATTTGTAACGCGCCGAAAGCGGTATTGCTATGAGTAGGCACAGCGCGATGAGAAAGCTAATTAATCGTTTTGTCATTTTCCTTTACCTCCTTTTTGATCTGCTCCTCCAACATCTTCCGCCGTAACTGTTCTTGCAACTTGAGGAAGTCGGAGCGCTCTATAAAAATGCCCCCCTCGAGATTCAGCACTACGTCTTCAGGCATATCCTTGAACTCCTCGAAGCGGGTCTTAAGTTCTTTTTTATAGGCTTCCACTTTCTCGTCAAATTTTTTATTGAAATCGTTCAGCATCCACTGCAAGTTCTCTTGCATGTACTCCGGCAACTTCCACGTCTTTACCTTCTTCGCGTCGGCTGGTGGCTTCGGTTGCTCCTGCCCCAAAGCAATTAGGTGAAAATAGCCGCCCATAATTAGGGTAAATATAAAAACGCTAATGAATAATTCCCTCATGATTTTCATTCTTTTTTCCTCCTTGGCGATGTTATTGTGCTTCAATATATCCGTGAGTGGATTGGGCATGCTATGCAATACTATAACCCCCTGGATTTCGGATATTTACGGAAGGCGGTTTTTTTATACCGTTGTTTATAGGCGGGATACAAAAAAAGCGGGCAAATTACCCTCTTGACAAACTATTTATATAATTTCTTTTATCTCAAAGTCTTTGTAAAGCAAAGATTTTCGAAAAAAGCGATAAATATCGGTATTTATTGCATTATTTGTGCAGATTTATGCAGATTTTACTTGACAAGCGCAATCAAATATGAGACAATAAGTATGCAATGAGAGAGGAAAGAAAGAGAAGACAACGACGGTGGTCGCCCCTCCGTTCTTTTTGGTTCTCGATTATGAGAACGTTTCTGAGCGACCAAGGATTTTTCGACAGGATGGTGATGGCATGAGAAAGAAAGACGGCCACTTGATTGGTTCGGGGTCTTCCCCTCTCAAAGGAGGCATCATGATTCAAGGAAACAAGTTTCAAGGAAATCTTGAAGTCGGCATGCGTGTTTACGGCGCCCTCTACGGCGGACGTGATGGCATCATCTTCAAGATAAGGGGCGATCAAAGTCCAGAAAGTATTCGTAGTCTGGGCGGAGGTTGCGTAGTAACGGGTGGCTCAGCTACTATCGACGTTGTGTTCGCAAAAGGCACGATCAGTCGAGGCATCCCCGAGTCAATCGTTCGAGGCGTTCAGTGGAGCATCAGTGACGGCGATCTGGCCAACGAAGAAGAGATACAACACGCTCTGGCATATGCTGAACTCGAAAGCAGACGAAAAGAGATGAGTGACAAAGAAGAAGCTCAAGCGAAAGAAGAGTGTCGCAAAGCTTTTCTCGCTGCTCACCCAGAGCTAACTCCAGTAGATCCTGAAAAGTACGACTCGCTCACTAAGGGTGGCAAGAACTTGAGACGAGAATTGAAAGACGCTTTCCCAGAAACCAAATTCTCTGTTCGATCTCGTTCTTATTCTGGTGGCGATTCAATCGACATCAACTGGACTGACGGCCCGACGACTGAAGTAGTTGAGAAGATATCCGGCAAGTATCAACAAGGCGATTTCAACGGGATGGAAGACATTTACGAGTACAGCAACAGCAACGTCTGGCCAGATGTTTTCGGTGGAGCAAAGTATGTAATGACTAATCGATCTTATTCGAACGAGGCTTATCTTCAAGCTGTCGCAGAAGTTGAGAAAGAGTGGGCCATCAAGCTCAAAGTTTCATACACTTCATTCAACTCTGCTTATATCTCCAATGAAGATGACAAGAATGTTGATGATGCAAGCAACGCACGTTATTGGTCAGGAAGTCAGTTGGTCAACCGGAAGCTTTCAGAGACCGATTTCAGAAAACAATAAAGGAGGCTAAAATGACTCTTGAAAAAGCAAAGAGGATCGTCGGTAATCAGGGGACTTGGGCATTGAGAAACATGGTGAGGGCATTGAAGATGCTCCCACGGCTCAACACTCCAGAAGATGAGGAACGGCTCGAAGCAGCAAAGGTCGTATTAAAAAGTCGGAGGATATAATGATTGGCCCGAAAATTCATAAGGTCAACGGCGAAGAGAAATTCAAGTGTAGCAAATGCAAACAATTCTTTGATACACTGAAAGGCTCAGCATACTACACACGGTTTCGTGAAAAACGATATCGATGGTTGTGTGATTCTTGCTTTTCGCTTTAACGAAGGAGAAATAAAATGAAAAAATCTGAAATCCTTTACGTCAGGCTCGACGCTAAACTCTACAAAGAAATCAACGAATGTGCAAAAGAAGAAGGCGGTAGATCAGCAGCGTCTATCGCTAGGCAAGCTATTGTGGAATTTTTGGAAAGGAAAAAATCTAAGAAGTAGCTTTCCCACCTGAAGAGGGGTCGCCTATTTCAGGCGACCCTTTTTTTTATATTTTTCTGCTTCCTGTTTTGTTATTTCCTTATAGTTGTCCGCATCGCTGGCGAGTCCGGTCACAGCGATCGTTTCAGGATCAAACACCCATTTCTTGCCGTCCCATCTTTCTAGGATTATCGGGCTTGCTTCTAGGTCAACTCGCATTAACGAGCCTTCGACCTCTTCAATCGTGTAGATGTAATATTTTATGCTCATCTCTTAGTTTATTTTATCATATTTTTTATCGCAATTCTGCCTTTATCTTTTGGGTTTTTTCTTCTCCCTCTCTTCTTTCTTTCGTTGTTCTATTGAGGCACCCTTCCAATCCTTTGTCCTGCTCAATTTTCTTGCCAGCTTCTCTTTGTCTTTTTCTCTCATGGGCCTATCTCCTCCAAATATACGTTAAGAACCTTTCTGGGTTTTCCTCCCTCGGTCCAAGGTTTAAGCGTCTCTTCTTCAATGCGTGTTATTTTAAATCTATGAGAATTTACAATAACTTCACCCTCTTGGGCCTGCATCGAAAAGCTGGAGATATCCAACTCTTGCGTGTGCGTCCGACCTTTTTTCAAATAAAATCTTATGTTATTACCTTCTGCTTCTGAAAATATTTTCATGGTCGACTTATTTGTTGTCCAACTTGAAATAACCGTATCAATCTGGGCAATCTCCCCTGCTTTATATTTCTTGAATGCAGAATAAGTATCATCTGCGACACCATAAAGCCCCCGATACAAAGTCATTTCTGTTGCGCCATCAACATAGGTGAGGAATAATTTTTCCATTATTTCTGCATCTTTTTTTATCTGGATTCCAAACTGATGCACCATGTTCTCTCTTTCAATCTCCCCTGCATTCAAATACTTTCGGATCATTAAATAGCTATCATCTGACCACGTTTGAATAATTTCTATTTCCGCAGCTGTTACATTTTTATAAAAATTAGCCCGCTGAATAAATAAATTCTCTGCACCCTGGGGCATCACAAAGTTATCCCAGTTTTTAATCATTTGAGCATTCAACGCTTCTACTATTTCAGGATTCGTAGAGACTCGTGCTTTTTCATATATCAGATGATTTTTTTCAACGATCGATACTCCCTGCTTGGTATGATATTGGACTTCAAAAGTCAGTTTACTTCTGGGGTCATAATACTTTGCATTGATGCCCTGGTAGGGACCCTTTTTCCCGTAATAATTAGTGACCTTTTTCAGTTTGTAGCCCTGCCTTGATAATTGGAGATCTATTTGATTTACGATGGAAGCAAAATTTTTCGTAGGCGCCACGACTGTATACCGGACCGTATCTTGTATCCCTTTTGCTATTTGCTCCATTGACATGGATGGATGTTTTTGGGCTAGCTTAGCCATCTTTCTTTCCATCGAGCCTGCTGTCTTTAGTCTGAATTCAAGTTTATTGAGGGAAGCCCCAGTGTCGGATGTAATTCCTTTCATACTACGTGTTATGCCAGGCTCATATTTTTTGGCATGGCTTGAAAGCTCATTCGCATAAGAGCTTGGAGGTTTTATCTTCCCACTCATCACCCATGTTCCCTCGCAATTCGGATGCGCCGGCAATACACCAGAGGCTGCAGCCAGTGAATAGATACGGCCATTGTTCATTTGGCAATCATCGTCCGGTGCGTCGGGATCCTCTACGCGCTCCAGATTCTTTACTCCCATTTGGCCATAGCCTTGTCTCTGCCCCTCGGTCAAAGCGTATGCCGATTCTGTCCGAGCTATGGTCATGGTTCTGCGACGGTGAAGCCGACCTGCATATCGCTCTGCTTTTTTAGCTGCTTCTTTTGCGACTACACCCTCTGCTATAAGCTTTGTGTGAAAATTACTAACCGCTCCAACCTGCCGGCTATTCAATCCAACAATCGGTCGTAATTCCCTGGCTATGGCTGGCATCGACTTCCCTGCTTGGATTCCGGTGGTGATGACGTCTCTTATTCCTTGCATCGTTTCTGCGGTTATCTCCACGACAAGTTCTGCTCCGTGTGTGTTCACCCAATTTACAGCCTCGATGCCAATCGGGTCGAAGCGCGCCTGCTTCTCCACCATGCGTCGCTCCATCACAGCGTTGCCGCCTTCAGTGAGGATTTCCATGAGCTCCGGTTTTATAAGCTCCTCACCATGGCGCCTGATTTTTTCCCAGTCTGCTATGCTCTTTACCATTGTCGCAGGGGTTTGGCCTCGCATCCTGGAAAGACCCGCCCTGAGCTTCTTATCCGTAAATTCAAGCCACTCTTTGATTTTAGGGACTATCTTGCGTTCAGCCTTTCTGTGCATCAGCACATAGTTTCGGTGTGCTCTCCGCGTACTTCTATCCTTCGCAAGGATGATGTCTATCGCAATCAGCTGTATCTCTTCAGGGCTTGCTGGCATAGGATAGTTCAGAGGATGTTCAAGAGTATTCATTTTGGATTCGTCTAGTATCAATTCCCTCTTCCTTTCCTTCCTCCATGCGGGATTACGAACTGAGGCTTTGTTATCATAGAGCCCTCTTGCTTATTCTTGGCCGATTCCCTCTGCTCATCAATCTCCTCCTGGGTCACTTCCTGCATGAATGCGACATTGCATTCTTTAAGCAACGGAATGACCATATTCAGGCCTTCCTGCCTTTTGACCATGAGAATCTGGTTATGGAATATCTCGTCCCACTGCTTCTCGCTCTCGTCCTTTATGTTGCCGTCGACGATAATATTTATCCGTGGCTCTTTAAGGCAGATTAAGATTGGCATTCATACCTCCTATACCAGTGTTTCAACATAATACCTGCTTAACAGATATCGCTTGATGTATTCACACTGTTCCTCACTAGGCTTCATCGTTCCTCTGAAAAGCGCGGCTATAAACACCTCCGTCCATGTCCAGCCCAACGTCGTCATGCTCGTTGCGAGCTGGGCGTTGGTCCACGATTTTTGCGTTTTGTACCTTCTCAGCAGTTCGACCGCATCTTTAATTTCGGGTTGGTTCATTTTGTTGCCTCCTGCTTAGCGATTTTTATTATCTGGGTAGCCAACTTCGGCTTCCCCTTTATGACCATCTTCACGGCCTCAAGCACGGTCGCCTTCTTCTCCATGGCGTCCTCGCCGATCGGCAGGTATGTGGATGAGACGAAATATTGATTGCCCTCCGGATAGACCTTCTTGCCCAGCCTGGTGAGAATCTGATTCGATGTGAGTGCGCCTAGGCCAAAATATATCAGGTCACGCTTCGCCTCACCATCCAAGTCACGCACATCGAGCTCATTCAATTCGAATATATAGTCCTCGCATTTGAGCCCCTCGAAGATCAGCTTTCGGGTGACCAACCGTTCTATATCTTTCTCGAGCGGCGTCACAACGCTTGCCACATAGATCTTCGTGCTCTCTCCGGCCGTGGAACCCCCTAGACTGCCTTCCTCGGCTATCCCGATACGATAAGGAGGCATCTTGTACGCAACAAGCACTTCATCGCGAAGACTCTTGTAATAAACAGCGAACGAACCTTCTTTCACATCGACGCTCAGCTTTACGTATTCGAATGTACTGTCACGTCCTGGATGAATGCACATCGTCTTGTGCGCATTATCGGTGCCTTTTATTTCGACATCCATAAAGTCTGATATCTGCTTGGCGCTTGCCTTGTCCCACTTTCCTTTGAGAATTATGAGAGCGGCCGGTATGCCATAGTTCTCGAAGAAGGCCAAGTTATAATCGCGCACTCCGATGAGTCCCATAATACTCCCTATCGAACTCAGAATATTTGGTGCTCCGTAATAGTCGCTCTGCGGATAATAGTTCCGATAATAGATTAGCTCATTCGCGCGTTTCTCTCCCTCTGCCCCTTTTTCCTTTCCTGTCTCTAAATTTATGTCTCCTTCTACACCGAATCGCTTAAACCAAACCTTTTCGTCCTCTCGGACTTGGCAATATTTGTCAAAATCCTTATGCACTCGGATAGTCTGTGCCGGTACGTGCCACATGCCATTGACCAAACCTTTCTTCTTTCCAGCTTTACTACGCGAGATTTCCCAGCCCCACCAGCCGATGCAACCCCAATCTATTACGCCCCGCTCGAGCGTCTGCTCGAATGTCTCATCTCGGTCGCCGCCGGAGTTCTCTATAAACTCTATTATTCTTTCCTTCTCCTGGTTGTTCTCTTTTTTGCCTTCGCGGAGCTCGAGTCGCCAGCCCTGGCCAACCACATCCTTGGCTATCTGCTTTACGCACGCGTCAAAATAGCCACAGTTATCCTTGAGCTTCAGCAGGGTCGATGCCTCGAACGGCAACCCCACAAGGTCGTTCTGCTCAAGCCAAGTCTGCTCTTCCCTAAGTTGCGTACTCTTCGCCTTCTCCTCTTTCCTCTCCGCAGCTTTCAGAACCGATATCGGGAATAATCCTTTTGTCGTGTAAATATAGCTCGCAGTGGTAACCCAGCTTTCATCATATTCATCTTCTAGTTTCTTTTTTATCGCTGGCATCATTGCCTCCTTAAGCCAGGCTACATCACCCAGCTTTCATCAGGCCTCGGTTCGGGCTTTTTCTTCTTTTTCCCCTCGGGCAGTCTGCCGAATGGCTTCGGCGCTCGCTTTTTTTTATCTTCTTTCGTCTCTTCCTCTTCTTTCATTCCGAGATGGTAGACCCAACTAGGCTGTTCCTCTCCCTGCATATTCACCATAACAATTGAACCCGCACAGACATTGGCCAAGTCATCATGACCCCTTGAATAATGCGTCACAAGATCCTTTCCCCCCGGTCTCGTTCTCCTCTCCAATCCGACAAATTGGGCCTTCAGTTTTTTGTTATCGAGAAGTTCCACCGCTCCATTCGATAGCAGTGGAAGAAAATTCAAATACAGTTCCGAAGCGGTCAAATCAGAATACTCGATGTCTATGCCGAGATCCTCGAAGGATTCCTGCACCCATGCTTCGGCATAATGGTCCGCATAAACTTTCGATATGCCGTATCTATTCAGGATCTTCACATATTCTTTAACCACATTCTTCGGCCGGAACGGAGGAATCCTTTCCTCAAGGACATCTAGGACAATTCTTTTTCTCCCCTTATGGGAAATACCGAGTGTGAATGAATCCTGCCTTCCGCCGCTCGGGTCCAAGAATGCAAAATACTCGGTCCCGTATTTCTTGGCCACCCCGAACCGCCCCGGCACGGTCATCTCATCAATAAGCTCTGGCGGGATATAGGACTCGATATCCTCCCTGAATGCACTGTAATACTCCGCCCGTGCATGCGAATAATCCTTCTTCAGCGCCCTCTCGATCTTCCTCTTGTTGAAAAATGGATTCATGCTCATCGTGTCCGAAACCCAGATCAAAGTGTTCGGGTCATCCTTGCCGAAATAATCCTTGTACTCGCTATACAAAATCCCGAACTTCGCGTAGGCGCTTGAAATTCCGATTAACTTTCCCCCAGGAATGAGTCCGGGCAAAAGCCCCTTAATCAGCTCATCAGCCGGATTGACCGAGTTCTCATCCTTCATAAAAGCCAATTCATCGAGAATCGCACCGATATAAAGTGGTCCACGAATCGCTTTGAAATTCGCCGTCCTTATCATTATCACAACCGAATTCTTCAGTTCTATTTCCCATGTTAGGGGCCTAGCTACCTGCTCCCTGAATGTGGGATTTGAATCGAGGATCCCGTTGCAATATTGGAAAACTTCCCTCGCTTGGACCTTATCCGTTGCAATGATAGGGTAATAGACCTTTTGCCCTGGTCTCACATGCGACTTCCAGAAATCCGCGAAAACAGATGTGTATACGGCTAGGCAAGATGCTATCAAGCTTTTGCCCGACTTCCTGCCTGATACGCAATAGATGGATTCAATCGGCTGCTTGGGAGGCCTTCTACGCTCAGTGAATTTTCTATAAACCTTCCTTTCCTTCTGATCCATGGGGATAGCATAGATCGATTTGAAAAATACCTTCCAGTTGAAGAAAGATTTGTCCTGCTCTTTTATGTATCCACCTATCAGTCGTGGATCATCGAAGACTTCGATAATGTTCATTTATTCCTTTTCCTTGTATTCTTCCTTGATCTTATCGAGGCTGAAGACCTTCTCGGCTTTTTTCTTATCCAGGCCAAGCACAACTAGAGACTGCCTGCAACTATTCATAAATGCTATGAACTGGGTCGACAGGACTGGCTGGAGTGATATAATCCCTTTCTCTAAAAGCTTTGGGTTCAGGATCCCTTCCCTTTTGCAATATAGGGAGGCCAGAAGAATAAATCCGTATGCCTCTATTATGGTTTTAATTAAAATTTCTTTTGCAGATGTCAATTCTCCTACTTGATCAATCAGGTCTTTCTCTAGATCGTCTAAATATTTCTGCAATCTCCTATGGCCGCGGATGGAAGGATGGATTTTATTATCCCTAAGCCATATGTAGGCGCCGTGTTTTATCGTTTTTTTATCTTGCTTTTTATGGGATGCCATGGTCTAAAAACACCTGAAAATAGTTGTGAAATGGGAAATTATGCTCGATTTCGACCCCATTTTGGGATGCATTCCCGCATAACTAAAATAATTTTCCCACTTTATATTCAAATCCCTAACTCCTTAATTTTAAACAGTTTAGCCTGATTCCTAGTTGACATAATACTCATTCTGCGACACAGTACCCCAGGGGGAATTGCCACAACCATTCGACTCCCTTTCCTGGATAATCGGCTACGCACTATTTCCTCCGCTTTCACACTAAATTTTTAACATCCTCTTTACTCTTTAAATATTGATATTTATTTTGATTTATATTTTTTATTAATCTTATCTTCTATCCTATCCATCCTCTTCTCAAGATTTTCCACGGCCTCCTCCAGCGTCGCCATCCGCTCGCCGTAGGGGTTGTTCTTCTTTACGCTTTTCTCCCGGATGATTTTCAGCGCCATAATCAGCGCTTGAATCAACATTCCGAAGCTCAGAATTATCAGCCAAGCTATCTTCCCTTCCATCGCTATCCTCCTCTCATCTCCAATTGCCTCGGGCGACTTCGCCAGTATGCCGTCCGCCTCTTAGCTATCTCTATGTATTCATCCTCCTTCTCTATACCAACACATTTACGCCCCGCATTATGAGCTGCTATTGCGGTCGTTCCAGAGCCTATGAACGGATCGAGGATTACCTGGCCTTCACGGGTTACAAGCCTGATCAGCCATTCGAATAACTTTATGGGCTTTACCGTTGGATGGACGTTTTTATTTATTTCTATTCGCTCAAGTTCAGGATTCTTACATTTGCAGGGGTTATAATCTAATTGCAATTTGCCACAATTTTTACATCTATACCTGCCAAATCTGTGCTCAGTTTTATCCTTCTCCTCCATTCCTTCCAGCCCTGCATTCCTCTCGCCCCTCGATGCCTTGGCACAATAGAAGAAACGGGAAGCACCACCTGAGTCGCCATAGCTTACTTGAACATCTCCAGCCCCGCCTAACCCACCATGCTCAACAAAGAATCCTTCCTTTGTTCGTATGTTATCTTTGCCACTTTTTAGTGTCCCACTCTGCTCGTCCAGCATCCTACCTGCTTCCTCATCCAAGATTACATTGGCAGGGAAGCGTCCTTTGGGATGGGCTGGTTCTACTTCTTTGTGCTCTCCAAAACCCTTGCCATACATTCTACCATCATAATTAACAGTTGGGGTTTCTGGTCTCCTTGCTATACCTGCAACTCTACACTCATCCACATTAACTGCACCGACCCCCCACTTTAGCACATTGTCGACATAGCTCCCTTCTGGTGGCTTGACCGCCCAGATTATCGGCTCGTATGCTGGCTTGATTCCACCCACCTTGAAGCCATCCCAGTGTTTAGCGAGATCGGTTGAGGCAAGGCTTATATCAAACTTATCTTTATAACCAGCTTGACCAAGGTTCCCCAAGTGAATTTTATTATTCGACTTCCCTGTTATTTTTCTCTTCGCTTCTTCAAGGTTGCTAAATGGAAGTTGTAAAAAGCTCTTAATTTTATTGAATTGCTCAACAGTCAATCCTTGTATATGGCTCGACTTGTTATAAAGCCATCCCGTTGGCTTGCCATTTTTACTCAAAAAGAGATGGGTTAATTCTTTTTTTGAAATACCTCGCTCTTCAGAAACCTTCAAGATGTAATCAATAAACCATGAAATATCTTGACCACCTCTCTTATCAATCATCTTCCCTAAATCCTGTGCCTTCGGGAACCCACTCCCATACAGCCACATCAGCGTGTCCTTGATAATGAATCCCGAGTCCTCAATCGCACAGGCCAGACGATGACTGGTCCGGGTCCCGCCCATCACCAGCATTGACCCTCCAGGTTTCAGCACTCGGTAGGCTTCGGTGAGCCATTGCTTCATTTGTTCCTGATATGCCTTGTTTCCCGTTGGGCTAAAATCATACGAACCTGCGATTGCAGCAGGAGAGTGAATAGACGAGTTTTTCCTCCCCGTTAAATTCGGATTATCATTTCGCCTTGCAATAGCTTTTTGAAATTCTTTTGTTGCCATTATTTGTTCATTTTTAACAAAATCTGGACTGAAGGTATCCCAGTCTTTATTCATAAATCGCAATCCATAAGGGGGATCTGTCACTATCGCATCCACAGAGTTCGGCTTCATCGCCTTCATAACCTCGATGCAGTCGCCTTTGAGCATCATTCTTTATTACCAGACCTCTCTGGTTTTTTTTCGGAGGCGATCAATCTCCTGCTGGAGCATCTCGACCCAGACCATGAACTCGCCGGTCACGATGACATCGCCCTCGCGCGTCTCTCCAGTTTCTCCTTCCTCTATGGTCATCTTCTGGCCGGCGACCGTGAAGCCAATGATGTCCACCCCCGGCCCAGGCTTCAATACGTCATAAACGGGTTGGGGCACGGATGGCCTAAACAAACTGCAACTAGCGATGCTCAAAAATAGAATCGCGCAACTTATTGAGATCAACCTCTTCCAAAGCTTTTCTGACATCTTCCAATTCTCCCTTGTTTTTTTGTTCTTGGAGTTCCGCATAGACTTTTTTCGTTATTTTCAAAAACTCCAATATAAGAATTATTATTTCTTTGGCTGTCATTTTTTTTTAATCAAAAAAGGATCCACTATCTTGTATATCTGTTGGTATCTCCTCTTCCTGCAGGCAGCGACTTTTTCCAAGGATCTTTGCTTCACATAAGCATTGTTCCTTCTTGCATCCTCTATCGTCTCCGTGAGCTGTCCACCGCCTGCGGCATGAATAAGCAGATGATTGTCCTTCATAACGGCCACATGGACTGCCTTGCCTTTCTTATTAAGCCAGAAAACCAAACAACCCATGTAGGGCTTTTTCGGTTCAACGCATTTCCTCGCTTTGAATAACTTGTAGAGTCCATTGGCGGAGTAATCCTCGGCGTCGTCGAATTCGCCTATACCCTTGAACCCCTCCATCATTAATCCGGAGCAATCCAGCGAAGAGAAGTCGTCTCCGGCCCATGTGTACGGGGTCCCTATCCACTTCTTCACATAATCGACAAACTCGTTGGCGATGTTGTTGCGTCTCAATATATCCGTGAGTGGATTGGGCATGCTATGCAATACTATAACCCCTGGATTTCGGATATTTACGGAAGGTGGGTTTTTTATACCGTTGTTTTTAGGCGGGATATAAAAAAAGCGGGTAAATTACCCTCTTGACATACTTTATGTAATTTCTTTTATCTCAAAGTCTTTCTGATGCAACGACCTGTACCATATCTCTTTCGTGCAAATCATTGGGGATTCGAATTCCCTGACAATCCTTAATTCCTCTACAGTTATATCACCGACTACTACTTTCACCATTCTTATTTCTCTTTTTCTCACAGCCAAAAAGCAAAATATATTGTTGTCGGAGAGAATTATCTTATATCCGTTTTTGGCCAAATCATTCCTGGCCTTTTCTTTGGCCCTTGATAATCTTTTCTTTATAGCTATATCATTCATCTAAACATGCTCTTTCTTGGTCAAGCCGCGCCTCGCCGTGCCTTGCCCTGCCGCGCTTCGCCAGGCCATGCCTCGCCTCGCCGCGCCCAGCCTTGCCTCGCCATGCTTTATCAAAAAAACTCAAAAAAAAATCTTTATCATTGCGAATCCGCGCCCT
>LAZR01000548.1_pt1 | contig 28478 bp, 26 predicted proteins | sample 329461 | NCBI WGS metagenome assembly LAZR01 (sample SAMN03002196, study PRJNA259156) | marine sediment metagenome | biome: sea floor; feature: Hydrothermal impacted sediments; material: marine sediment; isolation source: Loki non-amplified sample from Loki's castle hydrothermal vent sediment ...
AAGGCGTACAAAGCATTCGTCGCCGGGCTCGATGAAGAACTATTGATCGCCGAGGCCGAGGCTAATGCTGACGCCATGGGAAAGATCGCAGATCGCGTTGCCAAAAAGAAAGAGCTGGCTGTGGACCTGAAGCACAAGCTTAGCGTGCTGGCCCGGTTCGCTTTGGCCAAGGCAATCAGCATCGCGTCTCACGGGATACTCTAAGCTATTTGGACGACTTCTTTCGGACCCGAGCTTTCTTGGGCTCTCGACCAACGAAGGGGTAGCGCTTCAATCGCTTCACACGCTTGAGAAGCTTCCCCTTTTCGTTTAGCTTTCCTTCCATCGTATACACAGCAATGGCGAGCGCGTCGGCCTCGTGTACACTGAGGTGGTTGAAATGCGATTTCATGGTCTCGACCCTACCGTAGCGGCTGTTCAGGTAGTTCTTCCACGAAGCGGAAGTAATTAGCTCTGTGGGGATTCCTCTGCTAGAGTTTACCGTGCAGAGAATACCCAGCATGATGTTGATGTACTCGCCCACCACTCCGCCGTTGCTTCCGGGTCTGGCCATGAATCTCTCCGCCACGACCAGATCAGGCTTGTGCTTCTCCAACAGAGTAAAATAGCGGTTCCTGAAGCCCTTCGATTCCTTCTCGAAAGCATCCCGCTTCAAGTCCTTGATGCACAGGATGTAACCCGCTTCCAGAACCTTCGTGTCCTCCATTACGGCGAACGCGAAATTTATCTTGCCTGGGTCTAGTGCTAGGATCTTCATGTGATGGTTATCCAGCCCGGTTTGACACTCATACTAAAGATAACCGTAGGGGTGGGGTACTTTTGATTACACTCTTGGAGAAAGAATGTCAGGAAAATCAGTAGCTTCAGAGCTGGGGCAAATTCTTCGCAGCCTGCCCCAGATGAACGCTGAGGAACGAGAGATCGCAGTAGAGCGGCTGGCAATTTTCGGGGTAGAACCCCCAGAGGGTCCTGTGCGTCGTCCGGGCGTGGAGTGCCCTTTTACGCAAATGCAGGTCGTAAGTCCCTGTAATTTAACGAAATGCAAGTATCACATTGAAAACGAGTGGTCTAGGAACTGCCTACTGGAGTACCTTGAGGTGCAAGGTAGCGAGTCTCTGGCTGTGGAGGAGATTGCGTTCCTGTATAGCACCCCAACCGAGAAAGTCGAAGGCGTAATTAAGCAAGCGATGCTGCAACTACGCGAAAACTCTAAGGAAACTATGGGTATCGTGGGGGGCTTTGAGAAGTCCGAGACACCCGATATTCAGGTGAATTTGGAAGAGGATGACGATTTCGTCATTACTGCCGCGACCTTAGCGCCCCAGTTCCTAGAAAAGGTGAATGTTGCTCTGGAATCGGCCGCGCCTGCGGCTGACGTTTTCAACCACCCCGCCATTAGACTTTTGGGCATACTTGACACTATTATTGGCGAACTAGACTAAGAAGAGACCTTATTATCTACATGTAGGAGTCTAACGCACTTGCGGGGAGAGAACTGTATGTCTAATTCCGACAACTCGATTGATCGAGAGCAGCGAATGCTAGCTCGCCTTCGAGGTAAGATGGCCAGCAAGGTAGGACACCGGGCTGATCTGTACCTCGGTGATTACCGAACCATCAACCAGACCACGGCCCAGATCCTCATTGGTTACGGAGACCGTTTTGGCATTCCCACGGGAAATGACCTCACGGATTTCATGGTCAAGAGTTTCGCTGGACAGATTGTCCCGCAAATGGCAACCGCCAAGGTCCACGGTGATATCGAAGCAATTTCGGTTGTAGCTGAGATCTACCGCCCCACTCGTCGTCTCGAAGAGGCGAACTCGATGACGGCCATCGCCAGCACCCAGTATGTCGATTCCGATATGGGAGAGACCTGGGAAGTGATGGGAGACGAGGAAACCAAGTACCTCGCTCGTGTCATGAAGGACGACATTGGGGCGATTCTTCAGGAGCGCCGCAACCGGATGACATCGCAGTTCACCGGCAAGGTCTGTCTAGCTAACGCGCTATCGGCTGGTATCAATCAGGTCGAGCAGGGCGCTCTGGTCCGCTTCTACTGGAACAGCTCAGTCCTACAGGGCGAGGTTACCCAGGTTCAGGAGAATGGCATCAAGATCAACGCCGAGGATGGCGGCACCTTCACGGTGCCCCGCGAGGCGGTGACTGAGGTTCTTCGCTGGAGCAGCAAGACCGAGAACAACCTGAAGGAAACCCTTGGCGATTATTTCGAAAAAGCCTACGGTTTCGAGGATTACGGTCAGCAGCTAGCGAGAGACCTTAACGGCAGGTACAGATAGACTTCTTAGGGACAGGGAACACCATGTCCGATGAGCGAGCTTTATCTAAGCCCCCTATTCTGCCTAAGGTTCCGACGGTTGATGCGCCTCCGCAACTCTCTCCCATTCCCCCGGTGGAGTTGCTTGATCGTCCTGACCTCTCAGACCAGAAGCTAGAGAACCGCCCAGAAATGGACGACTCTTTGCGCGGTAAGCGTGGGGGTGAGTTCAAGTCACCCTATATGCACAACCTACGCCGGGACCCGTCTCGCCAAAAGCGTGAAGATACGGAGCAGAGAGATCAGCTCCACGATCTAAGGAAGCAGCGCAAAGAGATCGACAAGCAGATCAACGATATCCGAAATCAGGATACTAGGATCAACCCCTACAACGTCAATACACATGTAGCGATTACGACCGATGCTATCATTGCCGACTTGCGTAACATGGAGCAATCACCGTGGAGCGGCGAGCTTAGCACGCAGCGTGGCTACTCTCCGCTGCATACGTTGTTCAACGACCAGTTCAGCGTGTCAGAAGAAGATGAGGAGTGGGAAAATGAACTACTTCTTGACTGCTGATGACATTAAGACTGGGCGGAAGTGCCTTCTTAACGGAAGGATCGTAACACCTATTGGCATGCGCGGACGCAAAGTAAAGCTTGCTGAGGACGGACAGTGGCATCTCCACACTTTACTACAACCTCTTACGCAGGACCAGATACGAGAAGAACTAATCTCCACAATGGCTGATTTGGTAGAGGGCAAGAGCATCTCCACCATGAAGGCTAAAGGGAGGGGAGTGGAGTTTGTTCTTAATGACAATACACGGGTAGGGCTTACTATCACTGCGGGAGAAAATCTGGAGCTTAGCGTGCTCGATTCCGACGGCAAAAGGATACTGTAGATGCCCAGACCCAAAAGGACGCCGAAGGACAAAGACGCAGCCTCGGAGGCTCTACTGGACAACCTCACGAAAAAGGGTCAGGTCAAGGAAGAGCGTGACGAAGCTAACGATGACCCGTTTCTAGACCAAGACGGTGACATGCGTGTAGTCCCAACAAATGCGGATCTGTCGGGTCTGGTTTCGGACGAAGCCTCTATTAACTCTCTCCCGTTCAAAGAAATTCTCCGAAGAAATCTACAGGTTACACTGCGCGCCACCGAAATGGCCGAACTTGCTTACCACGCCAATCCTCGGCAGGGTACTGCTACAGCCCTAACCTCGATGCAGAATTTGGCAACGGATCTCATCAAGGCCATCGAGGAGCGTCAAGATCCTATGGACTTGGCTTCTGAGGTTGAGGAAGCTGTTATCCAGCCCATGATTGCAGAGTTCATCAAGATTCTAACGTCCGAGGCTGAGCGCAAGCGTTCCGCTTTGATGGCTATTACACCCGCCGAGAATGCTGGTGTCGTTTCACACGAGATGCGGGATCTTCTGGCAGGCATCAGAGGTGGTATGGACGAAGCATACGATGATGGTCGCCGAAAGCTAGAAGACCTCCTGTGCTCCAAGATCAAGAAGACTAAGTAATGGCGAAGGCTGCGGCAGAACAATGGTCACCGTCAAGTATGGTGGATGCGGCCCTGGCTTCTGACCTTGACCCTGGAATTTTCTCTACCATTGATGAGGGAGATGTACCCAAGTCTGGGAACTTTCTTGACTTCTGCATTAACAAGAAGTTCCTTAACGTACTGCCCTACCCCAGACAGGTCGAAGTGGGACTAATGTTCTTCGAGGAATATTGTCCCGACTGCTCGAACCCTGCTTGGCTTTTTGGTGACGAACGGGATCTAGATCTGTTCGACCAACCAATGGGAGAGATCCTAGAAAACATCAAATTGCTTGAGTTTGGCGTGTGCCCTAAATGCGGGCAGAATCGTAATGACTTCGTAAAGAAGGGATACTTCCATAACCCATACGAACTGGCTGGATGCGCTGGACAGCGTTCCGGCAAGTCCGCAGTTATCGCCATGATTGCTGCCTATGTCCTTCATAGGTATTTGTGCATTCCTGATCCTATTCGCACCTTAGGTCTGCTGTCGTCCTCTCAGCTATACATGAGTATGACCGCCATTTCCGCCGGTCAGGCCGAAGCGTCCTTGTGGACTCCCTTCAAGGAATACGTCGATCAGGCTCCTTGGTTTGTGGAGTACCACAAGCTTCTAGCTGATACAGGAGAGCGTCTAGGGACGGAACTACTACATCGACCTAGAACATTCCTCGTGTACCAACACAAGCGCATCGCTTGTATGTACGAAGCACCTAATAAGCGTCGTCTTCGTGGTAAGACTCGTTTCTTCACTGCAATTGATGAGATCGGATGGATGGAGGCGGATGCCGCCAAGCAGTCTGTAACTATGTCTGCTGACGAAATTTCCGCTTCTCTAGACAACTCTTTGCGAACCGTCCGATCTATGGTCGAGACCCTGCGCGAAAAGCGTAATCTCTTCAACCTACCAGACGGCTACGCCTGCAACATCTCCAGCCCCTCCGACAAGAACGACCGTATCATGCGGTCTGTGCGTTCCGCTCGCACCAATCGGAAGATCTACGCTTACCATTACCCGACCTGGGAAGCAAACCCATTCATTTCCCGTGCCAGCCTACAGCCCGAGTACGACAAGAGCAAGATGGTGGCCGAACGAGATTTCGGTGCCGTACCCCCGTTGGCAAATGATCCGTTCATTGACAACCCGAATTGCGTCGATCTTATGATCGTGCCGGATCACAAGCACAATCTGATTCAAGTCAAGATGGCATATAACACGGACGACTTTGGCAACAAGACGAAGTACGCCTCCGTGAAGGTCCCACACATCGACAAGCGAAAGCCTAGAATGCTTCTCGTGGATGCTGGAGAGAAGCGTAATCACTTTGCCGTTATGCTTATGACCTGGGACACGAAGATGAACCGTGCCCGAGTCGATTACGTTTTCGATGTTCCGCCGGAGGAGGGTATTCCGATCAATTTCGCTTTGATGTGGGAGCACTGCTTCCTACCGCTGGTACAGGGCTTGCTCATCAAGCACATGTTCTCGGATACATGGAACAGCACGGACTTGGTACAGAAGCTCCGACAGCACAAGGTAATGTCAGAGCAATACACTTTGAAATTCATGGACTTAATAGAGATAGCTGCACGTCTAAGCTCCGGCGAGCTGATGCTACCGAAGCCCGAGCTTCCCGTAGAGGATCTGAGGCTGACCTACGAGAATCCGACCGAGTTCGTAGACGGGAAGCCCATTCTTGGTCTGATTTTACAGATGTTGACGGTTAGGCAGGTAGGACGACGGGTCGTAAAGCCAGTAAATGGCGAAGATGATATGTTCCGAGCCTTGGCTTTGGGCATGTATCACATCATCCGACCGGAGATCAAGAGGATCTACGCTGTGGATGCCGCAGGCGGGGCTGGCGGCAATCTGGGGGTTATCTCTAGTAGGAGTGCGGGGTCTGCCGGAATTGACCCAAGAAAACGCACATCAGGCGCTATTTTAGCGACAAAGCGCGGTTATCGCAACCGATAGGAGGGCTCTCGTGGACGATTTCGTATCCAAGGTAGCGCAAAGACTAAAGCTTTCTAAGGACCAGACACGTAAACTTCGCACCACTGCGCAGGTTGCGGGTGTTGACTCCGAGAAGAAAGTGGAGGCTGTTCTAGCAGGTATTCAGCGGGGCGAGGCTAATGTTGCTGCGGCGAATCAGGCCCTTGTTCAGCCGGTGGAGTATCCGTCTCGCGTAGACGAATGTCCGATCTGCTATGCACGGATGACACCTGTAACCATTGCTGGCGCGAGACCTGCGTTCTTTTGCCCCGTCCACAACGTCTGCATGCCGACGACCGAGTAATCAATGAAGTTTCATTTTGGACAAGGACGCGCCCGGACACCCCACGGAAGCCCCGGGGGGCGTATTGGCAAGACCAGGACTGCAACTGCTGGTGTTAGTAGTGGTAGTGGCATTGGTCCCGGCAGCGGTGGTGGTGGCGGAGGTTCAGGCTTCGGCGGAGGCGGAAACTATGATGTTTCTCGCTTCAATCCTGTCCACGACAATCTAGAAATTGGATCGGTAATTGAAGATTGGATGCCCCGAGACCAAACTGGTCTCAACCAGATGTGGCGTCTGATTTATTTGCGCGACGCAATTGTTGGTCCGGCAGTCGATCTCTACTCCAACCTGCCGTACTCTGAGTGCAGGTTGACGGGTATTGACGATCCGGCTATCATGCGCGTCTATCAGGATACCATGGAGCGCCTGGACATCGTAACGATGATGCCAGAGCTGGTCCGTGAATTCCTCATGATTGGGCGATTCTGCTCATCCCTCATCTTCGACCGGCGTCAGGGCGTGTTCACGGACTGGACCACCCACGACCCGGACTTCCTGCGCATCGAGCCCATCCCTGTTCGTGGCTTCGACCCCAAGATTGACCTTGTAGCGTCTCCGGCGCTAAAGAACTTTCTCCATTCTATGGACCCACGGGACATGGCGGTAAGAGACAACCTCCCGCTTGAGTTCTTCGATGAGTTCGAGAAGACGGGGACCTACAAGCTGAATCCTCTGAACACCTTGTTTGTGCCACGGCGCGCGAACCCCTACGATTACGTCGGTACGTCGTTCTTGACCCGTATCGTTAGTTTTTGGGCATTGGAGAAGTCTCTCATCGAGAGCACAGTAACCAATGCCCGACGCCGCACACGTTCTATCCTTCACGTCACAGCGGGCCTTGACAACATGTGGGAGCCCACAGAAGACGAGTTGGAGGCTATATCCGGTCTATTTATCCAGGCTGACGAGGACCCGGTAGGCGCTGTTGTAACCACCCGCACAGGTGTCGAGACTAACGAGGTCAAGGCGGGTATGGACTTCTGGAAACTCTCCGATGAGTGGGCCTTTCTTACAGAGGGCAAGATGCGCGCCCTCGGTATCTCGGACGCCTTTCTTAGTGGTGACGCGACCTACAATAACATGGAGACCGCCCTGTCGGTGTTTATGGAGTCTCTACGGACCCTGCGAGCCTACATGGACCGTCGCGTCTTCTACGAGAAGGTCTTTGCCACTATCGCCCGTGTTCACGGATTCATCAAGCCCGATGCCAGAAGTCGCCATCTCCGAGGCCCACGTATTGGTCAGACGCTAGAGTACAAGAACGCTATCAAGATCCCCCGCGAAGACCTTCTCATGCCAAAGATCGTCTGGGACAAGAAGCTCCAGCCCGAAGGCGATATGAACTTCCTTGAGATGCTTCAGTCAGCCGATGACGCTGGCGTTCCGGTCACGTTGAAGCAGTGGGCCTCTGGTGCCGGTCTCAACCTAGAAGAGATGATGGAAGAGTTGGAAGAGGACTCTCGCTACCGCAAGATGACAGCGGAGTGGCGCAAGCAGTTCACGGGAGACCAAGCCCTAGAGCAGGAAGTGATGTCCAGCCTTGGACTCCGCTCGATCCCTGTGTGGGACGATCAGCACAACTTTCTGATATTGTCCTCTGACGAGGCCCTAGACGTTATTGAGCACTTCACAAAGAGCCGACGTAATCTAGCCAAGCTCCGCAGTCCCGACGAAACCATGCGCACAATTAGTAGCCTGTTGGACGGAAATTCTATGAAGACTGAGCTTATGGGTTATCTTCTAAGGCGGCTAGGAATCGGTAAAGCCCTCCCTATGGAGGACAATACCTACGAGGCTATTTCCGAGCACCTGTTCAAGATTGGTACACAAACGGAGAGCGGCAAAAAGAAGAAGGCGGTACACGCTGAGTTCGAGACATTGGCGAAGATGATGACACCTCAGTTTTCCGACGGAGAGAAGAGCAAGCTTCTCGCCACGGCGACTAGGGATGTCTCACCGTTCTCTGCAAGTTCCGTGACGGGGAGTTAACATGCGAATTTGTAGTATAGACGGATGTGAGCGCAAGCATTATTTACAAAGAATTGAAGAGGTGCGAAATGGTATGTTCTAACTGCCATCGAATGAGAACGTATTCTAGATATGAGCAGCTTGAGCTTGGGGGGCTCTAATGCAACCGAAACACTACAAATTTGAAAATTTGGAATCTTCCCTCAGCACCAAGATGTTCGAGGATCACTGGAAGCTCTATGAGCGAGCAGTGGAGAGCCTGAATGAGACCATGACAAAGCTATCCAACCCGTATGACCCGGAGCGCCTCCGCTCTGCCTCTACGGCTTCTGGTGAATGGCGCGACATCGAGAACGACAAGACAAGCCTGTCGAACTCTGCAATGCTTCACGAGCTATTCTTCGAGAACGTACTCATGCCCCCGCAGAGCGCCCCGATGCCTGCCGGACCTATGTTCACCTCGTTGGTACAGTCTGAGTTCCCTCACGTCAAGGCTACTGATTTCTGGTCGCATGTCATCAAGCCCACAGCTAAGGCTGCTCGCGGCTGGTGCATTGTTGGCTGGGATACGGTGAACTCCAAGATGGACGTTACCATGATGGACGGGGACTTCGGTCCGTGTCTCGTGGGCCTGTACCCCATTTTGGTGATAGACACCTCCGAGCACGCTTATGCACCGCAGTATGGCATTGACAAGGGCACGTACCTTGAGCATATCGCCAAAAGCATCAACTGGAGCATCATTGAGCACCGTGTCGGTGTCATCCACAGCGCCTCTGAGCTGATGCGAACAGCTATCCCCGAGCAGGCCGAAGACTACGTTCGAGACATGCTGGAAGAGCAGAAGGACGATTTCGGGTTCCCGGACAAAGAGTCCTACAACGAACAGGGCCTACCGCCCGCAGTCGGGCTGGATTCGCGAAACGAGAAGTCTATTTCACCCAATCCCCGAGTTCAGAGTTCTGTAGCAGACGGCCAGGGTGGCGTAACGTTGGCTGACCTAGAAGCAGCTAGGGACAGGATTAAGGCACTTGCCAAAGTAACCTTCAGATCCGAAGACTCCATGTATGACGAGGAAGTACGCGGGAAAAGCGCGGACTTTCGGGAGGCTCTATGGGACAGGCTTCGAGAGGAAGAGTAAATGAGCAATCAATCAGACATCAGGAAAATTACGGAATTGGCTGGCGCAGCTATCGTTCTCGGGTTTGCAGAAGATATTGTAACCCTGAATGAGGTTCTGGCTTTTGATATGCGGTTCAATCTCCGACACCCCAAGCTGGCAGCTATCTACATGCTTGAAATCCCCATCAATGGGTGCAACTTCGAGGTCGTAAAGCGAGATGGTCAGCGTTACCACGTAGGCGGTGACATCGCTGGCAAGATTCTTGGCGAAGAGAAGGCATACATGGGCACGCTGGAGAATGTAGCGACGCAGGCCAAGGAGCAGTCCGGCCTCATAAAGCAGTTCTGCCGCAAGTGTGACCTGTTTAACCAGCTCTATCCCCAGGAAGCGCTGGAGCAGGCACAGAAGGATCGGGCTAAGGCTATGGAGGAGCAGTATCTTCAGCAGGCAGGAGGAGTCCTGTCCCGTCTAGCGAAGGCCGATAAGAAGCTCCCAGAAATGCCCGTCAACCCGGCCAAGCCGTCTCCGGTTTCGGCTGCTGTGGCGGACCGTCTTCGCTCGAAGCTCCGAACGAACTGTGAGATCCAGTACACTGTAGCACAGACTCACCTGGGAAAGTGGCTAGATTTTCTTCGTAGCAAGCGTGGCCAGGTTCTCAGCAAGACCGAGAATTTCCGGGATTCTGATCCCACGGGTACCCTGAAGTTCGAGGCCGTAGGTGGCAAGCTGGTGCTGTCCCGAGAAGGAGAAAAACTGGGAGAGTGGGATGATTACGCCGAGGCGTACAAATTCATGCGATTGGGAGCCAATACGCTCCCGAATATCATGCTCCCTCTGACGGATGAGTCCTACGAGAGGACGATCTCCAGTATCCCTGTAGAGGAAGACATGCTGCGGCAGGCCATTGGAACCCAGGTTACCGAGAAAATCTGCACAGCTTCTCTGTGGGAAAGGCTGAATTCGTAGCTTATATTCTAAGTACCAGCCGCTAGGGGGGGAAAATGGCAGATAACGAGCCCACTATCGTACACGGTTCGGTCGTTACGGCCGAATCTAGTATCGAAGCCCACAAGAAGTCATACCAGTATGACAAGGGACGTGGCGTTACGGCTAGTGTTCTTCAAGGTAAGGAAATCTCCAGTAACTTCAAGCGAGACATTGACGTGTCTTGGCTTCAGGCTGCGGCGGACACCTACCGGATCAGTGGTGACATCAATGATTACGTCATTGTAGACATTCCGTCGGTAACGATTGACATCCCGAATCGAAATCTCCAGGCGTTCCCATACGAAGAGGTTTCATTTTTCGACAACATGCAGGGTTCGCTAGTGTATCAGACGTTCACTGGACGCCCGACGCACGTTGACCATCAGAATTCTGACCCCCTTGAGGCTAAGGGCGTCCATTTTGACTCTACCCTCCAGTTCGTTCCTGCATACAACGTATGGAAGATTAGGACTCTTGCTGGTTTCGACCGCACAAAGGACCAGAAGCTTGTATCCGACATCTTGACTGGTCGCCGAAATGGCTACTCGATGGGTGCGCTGGTACAGAACTTCGTGTGCTCCAACTGTGGCGAGGTCGAGGTCATCAAGAAGCCTTGCCGGTGCATGGCTATGGGCAAAGGCTCTATCGTGGATGGTCGCCTTGTATATCAGCTTTGCGCCGGAGTACAGTTCTTTGAGCAGTCCTCAGTAGAGGACCCGGCAGACCCTACGGCCGTGACAGACTCGGTTAGGTAACGATATGCCGTGGCAAAGTAAAAAGCAGCAGCGGTGGGGACATAGCCCCGCAGGCAAGAAAGAACTGTCCAAGAAGGAAATCAAGGAATTTGATGACGCTACGGATTTCGATTCCCTGAAGGATGAGGCTACTGGGGGTAAGGGACCTACACGACGACAAGGAAGCGGACAGAAGACGCCGGAGTCTGTAAAGAATCTGCGGCGATCTAGTCGCGAGATCCACAAGGACGTAAACCAGAACAGTGCTGGCCCCCAGACCTCCAAGAAGGGCGACAGGGGTTATAACCGCAAGCAGAAGCACAAGAATAGTGACGACGAGACGATTAGCGAGGAGCTTACAATGGTGGATGAGACATATCGTGGCGTAGGTTTCCCGATGGCTGAGACACTGAGCTGGAAGACCTCTGCGCGCAGGGGCAGCGGAACTTCTTCGGCTGGCGACGACGACGAAACCCCGGTAGTTGACACACCCGGTTTCCCGCCTACCAAGGAAGGTGGCGGCGATGTTCCCGACGATGGGGCGGCGTGGGGCTCTTCAATAGCAGCAGACCTTACATGGTCCACACACAAGTCTGAGACATTCAACGACGACGGTGAAAAGGGCGGTGTGTCATCCTGGGGCCTGAAATCCATTATCGACCGTGGCGTCAAGACCCACGAGAAGCCCTCTGGGGCAAAGCGTATTGAAGACGCCGAGAACCAGACTACGAAGCGCGAAATTCCGGGAAAGCAGTTCAAGTCCTACTCGATGGTTGGAGCGTTTTACTGGTAATGAGTGAAGAGAAGCCTTACGGGATTGTTTACGTGCTGACTTCGCCTAGCGGGAAGCAGTACGTGGGCCAGACAGTCAAAACTTTGAAGCACCGTCTCCGAAAACATAGATCCCTAGCAGAAGGTAGGTTTCAAAATTCAGCTATTGCTGGGGCTGTTAGGAAGTACGGTATAGACGCTTTTGAAAGTTGTGTAATAGCAATAGCATCTTCGCAAAGGGAGTTAGACGCTCTAGAGATTCGCCATATTGCAGAACAGGGTACTATTGCTCCCAATGGTTATAATCTTCTCGCTGGCGGCTCTGGTGGTCGTGTGCATCATAAAGACACGAGAGAAAAGCTTAGAAAGGCTGCCACAGGTAGAAAGGCTTCTGACGAAACTAGACGTAAAATGTCTGAGTCCAACAAGGGCGATAAGAACGGGTTTTACGGAAGGAAACATTCCGAAGAAACAAAATTGAAGATGCGCGTCCACAAAAGAACACCAGAGCACGCAGCTAAACTGGGTTCCGCCAAAGCAGGTACAGTTCTAACACAGGAACATAAAACCAAAATAGGTGAAGGAATTAGGAAATTTTGGGACGAGAAAGGTAGAAGCCCCCTAAATCACAGCACATACGCAGGGTACCGAAAGGGCTGCAAATGCCGTCCCTGCCTAGACGCTAATTCTTCTTACCACAAAGCACGGAGAGAGCGAAAGCTCGCTGAGTAATATGGACAACAAAACGCTAGCACACAGATTGAACTGGAAGGTTCTTGGTTACGGACATGGCGGGTATCATTATAACCCACATGTGTGTATAGCACAAGGGTCTTTAGTGTACACACCAGAAGGAACAATTTCTATCGAAGAATGCGTTCCCGGAATGCTTGTTTTTCAGTGTGATGAAGAGCGAATGTGTCTCAGCACCACGACAGTTAGAACAGTGTACAGTCACGGCATTCAGTCAGTATTTCGTGTCATTTCTGAGACGGGAGACGAGATTACAGCTACAGTAGACCACAAGTTTTTGTTTGAAAATGGCTGGTTGTCCTTGAAAGAAGCCGTGGGCCTAACGGACGATGAGTTTCCTCACGCCACTAAATACCCGAAATTCCAGATGTTGTCGGCGAGGGGGGACATTGTTGTCACGAAGATGATTAGCGTGGAATTTGTAGGAAACGTCCCTGTTTATGATATTGAGGTGGAGTCAGAGTACCATAATTTCATCTGTGAAGGTTATGTGACTCACAATTCAAAGCCCGTAGCCCTCGAACCCATTGGTGAGGAAGGCGGATATTCATATTTCGGTCCGCCCCCAGATGGCGGCTTCAGTTACGGATTATTTTCCGACGGCGAAAACACCATAGCTTCACAGATGGCCCTAGAGGTATTCAGCCCTCATAATGGGAAGCTCATGAAGTACCGGGGACCCGTCCCTTTTGAGGAAGTGCAGAAGGCAATGAGCGGCTCTAAGTTCGCGAATTTGCTGCATTCTTGCGGAACCTGCTCATCCTCCTACGTAACATCTTCCGATCACGCCCAGAACTGCCACTGCCCATCCTGCGGGACATTGAGTGACTATGGCAGTGCCTTGATGCGCGGTCGTAAAAACAGACGATAATTTACCCTTTTTGGGTGCTTATCTATAATAGAGCAGCAAAGCCCGCCTGCTATGACAAAGGCTCGGGTGTGGGTCCATTGATTCCTCATCTGAAAACGCAAAGCGATCCCGAGCCCAGAGAACTAAGTTCTAAAAAGAGGAAAAACACAATGGCTTCAGAAAGAATGAATTTGAACAAGATTCGAAAGGCCCTCGGCAAGCAGGTAGTTGCTGGTGATCCGGGCGCGCTAGACCCCGCAGTCGGTCCCGGCGGCGGCACACACAACACTGATATCGAGATTGCAGATGACGTGGTAAAGCTGGTTGACACCAACTCTCCTAGCACGCCTGATCTCGAAACTCGCGCCTACGAAGGTGGCACAGAGGATGACGGCTCTGCCGACACCCCGCCCTACGACGGCGACGCCTCTGTAGACGGCAACCCCGTGATTCCCGACACGATGGCAGCAACCGGCGGACGTGGCAACACGAAGCTTGGTGGCCCCATTGGCGGTGAGCCTCAGGGTGTAAATGAAGATGCAAACGCCATCGAAGCTCAGGAAGATGCTGACGCAGGCGACGCACAAAAGAATAGTGGCGGCGGCGGACCGAGCGTTCAGCTTCCCGATACTCTGGAGGACGACCTTTCCGTGGCTCCCAACGACCCTCACGCTTCTGTACAGGCTCTCACGACCGACGACATCGCTGACCTCCGCAAGATCGTGGCGGAAGATGCCGAGTCCAACGTCGCGAAGGCAGTCAAGGCCCTCCAGTGGCTTGACCGCAACCCTAACCACGCACAGCGACAGCAGGTTCGCGCTGGCATCGACGCCTGGAAGCCCCGCCCCGAGATCGCTCGCGAAGCTCAGGCCCGATATGGCTTTGCATTCCTGCACACCGAAGCTGCTGCTGCTCCAGAGAGCGCAGATTACACCCGCAAGGTTCTATCCTGGCTCAAGAAGTTTGTGACTGCTCGCAAGATCACGATCGCTTCTGAGTTCCTCAAGAGCAAGGACGCCCAGGCCGAACCCAAGCTTGCTTCTCAGATTCAGTCTTGGTTGGTTAAAGCTGTGGATCAGGTTCGTGAGAACAGAGAAGATGTTGGCATTGATGACATCACCCTTTACGGTCCCCAGAACGACTCCCCATCCCACAAGCCTGCCGCTTCTGACGATGGTTTCGATGAGCCCAAGGTTGTGAGCCTAGACGACGTTCCGTTCCTCGACCCCGAGCGCCATCCTGCACAGGCTGGTTCTGAGGTTGACGAGCAGTCCGGCACTCCGGCACAAGACGGAAACGCTGTAGATGGCGACTCTTTCGACGCCAAGGGCCACGATCGCGCCAAGGAGAGCAATCTCCCGACCGCCGGTCACAAGGCTACGGCAATGCCCCCGACGGACCCGATGGCTCAGCCCCCGGCTCCGGTAGAGGCTCCCCCGGTTCCCGGAATGCCTGACCCGATGGCTGACCCGCTTGGAATGCCCCCGGCTCCCGGAATGAACCCGATGGCTGACCCGATGGCTATGGACCCGATGGCTATGGACCCGATGGCTATGGACCCGATGGCTATGGAGGCACCGCCCGAGATGCCCATGGGTGACGAGATGATTCCTGGGATTCCCCCGGTTCTGCCCGAAGGCGAGCCTGAGCTTCCGATGGAAGGAATGGGCGGTGAGATGGGTGGCGGCGGAATGCCGATGGCCCCAGCCGCTGGCCCTGACGCCGGTATGGAACAATCCCTTGAAGAGTGGCTACAGCAAGAGCTTATGGCCCCGGAGGTAGGTATGGACCCCGCCCAGTCCGCTCATGTTGAAATGCTCTCGAACTTCGAGGACATCGGAATCGTCGCCGCAGAGGACGTAGTAATGTCCCTCTACAACGCCGATCAGGAAAACCCGCACTGGAACATCGACATTAACGGTCGCCCCGTTGCCCGCGTCGAGCTTGCTGCTCAGCCGAAGCCTGAGGAGGTCCGTTCGACGTTCCTCTCCGGTCCCTACGCTGAGAACATTGCTCAGGCGATGGCCAAGGTCGGCGTTGTTGACGTTCTGAGTGCAATCAACGCAAAGCCTTACGCTGCGAAGATTGAGGTTGGTAAGTTGGCCAAGAAGATCCGAGCCAAGGTTGAGGAAGAGATGGAAGAGAAGCTGGCTGAAGCAGTCGGTACCCTCCGAGATCGTTTCCTTACCGCCGCACGAATCGCCCTCGCCGGTTACAACAACAACTTCTTCCGTGGCGAAGATCATCAGCTCAAGGCTGCGATCTGGAGCGAGCTTGGACGCATTGGTGTCCGGGACGCTGCTGGCCTCATTGAGGCTAGTTTCGATGAGGGGTCCGTACCCTTCTTCGAGTCGGTCATGGCGAAGGCTGAAGAACTCATGGACCTGCCCGACGAAGCGCGTGACGCAATCGCCAAGGCAATCCCTGAGAGCAACTCCCTTGTGGAGGCAGGTGCCTCGACTGGGAACAACCTGCCCATGCACGAAGACATGGCATCACAGCTCGAAGCGGGAAATATGCCGTTCACGAACCCGGCAGCGCCGGTCGTGGCATCCCGAGGCGACGTGACTGCCGGTCTCCGAAAGCGGGTACGATTGTCAACATTCCGGTCCAGCTAAGCTAGACCACAAGGATAAAAGGAAATTAAATCATGGGATACGATCTAAAACGATCTCACTTCAGCCTAGTGCTGGAGAAAGTAGTTCAGGCTGGTCAGGTTATCACGGAAGAGGGTGTACTGCTCTATGCCGCTCTTGACGCTGCCACGGGTACGGAAGTTGTTCTTCCGTCCGACGAGAGCGCAGGGGTTATCGCAGGCTTTGCCATTCGCGACAACGCTGACCACGCCACCACGTCCGAAGTAGAGAGCATCACGGTTCCGGCCAGCGCTCCCTATCAGGTTCAGCTTCGCAACAACAACCTTGTTGCATCCACCCCGGCTGACGGTTCGACGGCGCAGCTATCGGCTATTCTGGACGATGGTACTACCCAGATGACCAACGCAAATGATAGCTCTGGTGGAGCTAACTCCGTTGGTGTCGATGACGTGACTGGTCTTCTGGACTTCGACGTGGCTCGTGCTGGTGAAACTATCGTGGTGACCTATCGGTACAACCTCACGGTTGCTGAGAGCCGCCTCAAGTTCTTCCAGCGCAACATCAATAACGAGGCTTCCACCCTGTTCGGTCAGGTTGGTGTCGGTATGGGACACGGTGAGATCTTCACCGACCAGTTCGACGCTACCGTCGAATGGAGCACTAGCCCGACCATTGCGTCCGGTGCAGGTGGTACTCTTACCGTAGGCGGTTCCGGTGCTGTTCTTGACGCTCGCGTCATCAGCGTGCCGAACGTGAACAACCCGCTTCTCGGAGTCAGCTTCGACATCGGCGGCTCTGTCGCGTAAGTCGTAGTGTAGCAATATAGCGGGACGGTCGGAAGGCCGTTCCGCTTGATACACCCTTACCTCCCCTGAGCGGGGGAGGCTGATTTATCTCGGATTATTTGAACGCTCACGGTGTAAAGAAATTTCAGACTTACTAACTCTTGGACTACTATAGGAGAAAACAAATGTCTAAGAACCCCTATCTAGCTCGCCCGGCATACGTCGGACGCAACGGGGATGCGCTCGTAGATGGTGGCCATAAAGCTGGCCGCGTTTCGCGAGCAGGCACCGTGATTCAGTCAAATACTGAGTCTGCTGTTGCAGGTAATGGCGAGATCAACGCAGGAAGCAAGCGTGAGCTGATGCAGGCCATCAGTTCGCTACAGCGCGCGGTGTCAGTCGGTGAAGTCCGACAGGCTTCGCAGCAAGAGCAGTACGGCGATGTCGTACAGGCTCGACGTGAGCTGGTCGAGGCTGCCTACGCCGACAAGAACGGTGAAGGTTGGCAGGTACTCGGCGAGGTAATCGGTGAAGAGATCTGGGAGACCCTAGGTCGTGAAGGCTTCGCCCGCAAGACTCTTCTCATCAAGCCCCTGGGCAAGGGTGAGACTGGTCGATTGCGCGTCCGCCGCAAGGATGTGATTTCGTTCTTCGCCACAAGCGATCCGAACGTCATTGCTTCCAGCGTCCGACAGTTCTACATCTACCCGCCCGAGTTCTACTTGATCGCGCACATTACGATCGAGGACAAGGAGATTGAGCAAGCTTCTGGCGATCTTCTGGACGACAAGTACCAAGACGGTCTTGAGCAGATCATGGTCAACGAGGATAACGTTTGGCGTAACCTCATCAATGCTGCCGCTGGCGCATCGAATGACCTGTTCCTGTTCAACACCTTCACGCCCACGGTATTCTCCACCATGCGTACACAGATTGCGCGTTGGGGTATCCCGGTAACTGGTGCGGTCATCGCCTTCGACCTCTGGGACGACATCATTGCTGACACTGAGTTCAGCACTTGGTTCGACCCGGTATCGAAGCACGAGATCGTTCTTGAAGGTTCCCTCGGCAGCATCCTTGGTGTTAATCTCATCACGGACGCCTTCCGCCACGATACCTTGCAGGTGTTGCAGCCCGGTGAAGTTTACTTCGTCGGTGCCCCGCAGACCCTCGGTGGTATTACGCAGCGTAAGGAACTCGCCACTGAGAGCATCAACAAGTACAACCAGGGCAAGCCGGAGCGCGGCTGGTTCATGGAGACCATAGAGGGAATGTCAATTGTGAATTCCCGAGCAGTTACACGCGGTAACCGCGTATAGTTGCTGGTCCGTGTAATAACAGTTACGACTGTAGTTGCACATTCCATTTGGTTCCAAAAGAGGAGGCCGGAGGCAGTGCCTCCGGCCTCTTTTTGTTGCAGTACACTAAAGTAACCTCATGGATGAATTGAAGTTTTGTAGAGGTTGCTCCCAAGATTTACCAAAGGCCGAGTTTGCCAAGCGTGCAGATCGACCACTAGGTACGTCGAGCCGATGCAAGAAATGTCTCAGTGCGGACCTCAGGAAGAAGTACCAAGACCCCGAATTCGCAGAGAAGGACATAGCAAGAGCTTCCAAGTGGGCTAAGGACAACCCAGAGAAGCATGTAGCCAGAACTACAAACTGGAAGAAACAGAACCCGGAAAAAGTGTCCAAGCAGCAAAAGCGCTGGTACGACGACAACAAAGAAAGAGTCAGAGACAACCAGAGAACCTACGAGAAAGAGAGATACAACACAGACCCGAACTACATGCTCCGAAAGCGTCTCAGAAGCCGAATGTACGACATTTTCAGGTCTGAGACAAGGAACGGAAAGAAAGCAGGATCGCACGTAAGAGACCTAGGGTGTTCTATAACACAGCTTATCTCTTACATGGAGGACAAGTTTACACCAGAAATGACCTGGGACAACCACGGAGCACTCTGGGAGATAGACCACGTTGTACCGCTGGCCAATTTTGACTTGACGGACAGGAACCAGTTTCTAGAGGCGTGCCACTTTACCAATTTACAACCCTTAGGAATTGATGAACACTTGGAAAAGACCACAAGAGAATTGGCGGACACATGCAACCTTTCAACTGGTCAATAAAGGCATTCAACTTTGGTTCTAAAGATGGCTCGTACAAGCTGAGAATTGAGGAAGCAGAAGACAACATTTCTATGGGTGTAGAGATGTTGAAAAGGGTCAAGCAGTCGGGTGCGCCCGAGGCTACCTCTGAGCAGATTGAACAGATAGCAGGTGAACTTAGTTCTACCTTAGACAAACTTCGCCAACTACGTACCAACATGAAATCCATGATATAGGAGACCCAGAATGACTCGGGCACAAAGACTTCTTACATTGGCCTACAAGGCCCACCAGCGCGGCGAGGAAACCATCGCAGCACGCATTACTGCGTTTGCTTTTGCCGAGCCGGATTCAGCACAGATTTTCGAGAAGATTACTTCTGATAAGACCTCGGGGACCTCCGAGGTTGATCGTGCTGAAGCTACAATCCGAGCTGCCGAAGCTACTACTAAGGGTGCTATCTTTAGTGGTAGAGGGAGCAATGCGCTCTTGGCAATCGCGGAGAAGGCCCACAGAGACGGTCTTCCCAAGATAGCCGCAGCAATCGCTAACGCAGCCAGATAATCGGTCTGCCACCCTCTCTAAAGGGAGACTACAATGGCCGATCCGACAGGCAGCGTAGGCGGAACATTTGGCGCTGGACCCGGCGAGACTCCGGGCGAGCGTATCTTCCAATCGGTTGATACGCTTGCTCGACTTGCCACTATTCAAACAGCCGTAGATCGCACACTCATTCTCGTTGAGGGCGAGCAGGGCGGTCTGCTTTATCGTATGGACAAGCAGGCAACTGTACCGGGCTCCAACGAAGTTGCAGCCCCGAACGGTGGTGTGTGGAAGCTAGTCAATCTGGGTGGTGTCCAGGGAAATACAGGCGAAACTGGCCCCGCAGGCGCTCCCACGGGCGTCACAGGAGAGACTGGCGCTTCCGGCCCCCAAGGTGTCGTAGGTTCGCAAGGTATCCAAGGTGACATAGGTACTACCGGACCCAACGGCGAGACGGGAGCCCAAGGCACCGCAGGCGTCAACGGACTCCTAGGTGAAGTTGGACCCACGGGTTCGGGCGGAACTGGCAACACTGGCAATACTGGCGTGGATGGTTTCGGTAACACAGGACACACAGGAAATACTGGACCGGCTGGCGTCCCGGGTACACCCGGAGGACCCGTTGGTTCTACAGGAGAAAGTGGACCCACCGGCCCCTTCGGAGGACCGCAGGGATCGTCTGGTGAGACTGGAGCCACAGGCATATCTGGCACAACTGGTGCCACTGGCGAACGAGGTCTCCAAGGCGTTAAGGGAAACACGGGCGAGACTGGTGCAACTGGGTTGACAGGTGTCGATGGCGACATGGGTAACACAGGTGCCCAGGGCTTCACAGGAGCAACCGGTGAGACTGGTGCAACTGGCGTTACTGGCGCAGGTGAAACAGGTGCTTCAGGTTCTACTGGAGAGACCGGACTAACTGGGTCGCAGGGTGAGCTTGGTTCAACCGGTGCTTCTGGTTCTACCGGAGAGACAGGAACGACTGGCCCGACGGGATCAGATGCTTACACGCCGGGAGACGCTTCAGATTGGATAGATGCTGATCCTACGACAATTACTCAAGCGCTTGACCGTCTAGCCGCAGCCGTAAGAGGTGGAGAGACTGGTCCAGTAGCCTAAAGAACTGGAGACTGAGGGCCGATAATGTCTCACTCGACGGGGCCATTTGCAACTGAAGAGCATGTACTAGAAGGGACGGAAACAAACTCTAGCGGAGTCGCGTCGGAGACGACAGTAGGACAGCGAATCCATGAGTTTGTTGAGACCGTTCTTGCTCTACAGCTCTTGCAGGATCAATTCGACGGACAGATTATTTCTGTTCGCGAGAACCGGACTATCTATGCGTTCGACAGCAACGCCACGTCCGGCGACGTACCTGCCGCTGTAGGCGGCTTCTGGCAAATCACAGGCATCATTGGCCCCGAGGGCGAGATTGGTCCCACAGGCCCCGCCGGGGCTCCCACTGGTGAAACCGGCGAGGTTGGCGAGATCGGCTCCACAGGCGCTACAGGCGCTACAGGCGAAATAGGATCGGGCAACACGGGTTCTACCGGAGCTACTGGTGTTGCAGGTCCGGCTGGCGCTCCCACGGGCGTTACAGGCGAAACCGGACAGACTGGTCCCCAGGGCGACCAAGGTATCCCTGGAAACACTGGTGAGACCGGCGAGGTTGGCGCTACAGGCCCTTCCGGCGGTCCCCCGGGCGAGACTGGCGTCACAGGAAATACTGCCTCCACAGGCTCCACAGGCGATGTAGGCTCGACAGGAGCAACAGGGGAAACTGGCCCTGTTGGACCTGCTGGCGCTCCCACGGGAAACACTGGTGAGACCGGACCCGAGGGTCCGCTGGGAGAGACCGGACCCGGAGTTGCTCAGTTCGAAGGTGTGCGTGTAGAGCGTGCTATTTCGAATCTGGCTCTGGTTCAGAATACCCCAACGAACATTCCTTGGGATACTGAAGTCTACGACGAGGGCAGCGCGCAGTTCTTTCAGCCGGGCGACCCCACTTCCGTATTCGCCATCAAGGACGACAAGTATCGCATTACCACGGGCCTACGATTCACTTCGGTTCCGGCAGGCATCCTGACTCTCGAAGTTAAGGTAAACGGCTCAGTCGTTGCTTCAGAGAAGCGGACGGCTATGCCTACTCCCGAGGTAACGGATATTAACATCTCCACAGAGGTGGACCTTACCCAAGGCGACAACGTACAGGTTACGGCCACTACGGATGCCACCGGGCAGTCTATCGAAGCAGGCACCGAGTCCTGGCTTACGGTTAGTGCTGCTGGCGGTGCTCTAGGTATCCAGGGTGAGACTGGCGAGACAGGAGCCACTGGCGCAACGGTGGGTGAGACCGGAGCCACGGGTGAGACCGGCATTACAGGCGTTGGCATCCAGGGCAACACTGGCGAGACAGGTTTGACAGGTTTGACAGGAAACACGGGCGCTACGGGTGAGACTGGACCCACCGAAACTGGCATGACGGGTGACCTAGGCGCGACTGGCGAAACCGGACCGACAGGTTCTAGTGGAACCTCGAATCTGGTCGAAACGTGGTCCGGCTTCATCGAGGCTCCGGTATTCGGCCAAAAATACACGCTGGAGCAGTCGGTACAATTTCCGTTAACAGTCAACGAAATTCACGGCCAGACCGAGAGCGGATCTGTCAACGTTACTATTTTGAAGGATGGGGCTGCGCAAGGTCCCACGGGCGTTAGCTTCACCGCTGGAGCTACTTTCTACACTTTCTCTGGGACCACAGGTGCGACAGGCACCCGAATCCAGATCGAGGTTGACGCGGTATCTGCCGGGGAAGACTTCGGATTCACAGTTAAGACTACGAGAGACTAATGGCACACGATCCCACAGGACCCTACGATACAGAAGAACATGTACTCGGCTCTGGCGGGCCGTCTACGGGTGATACTTCTGTCATAGGCCCGACCGGACCCCTAACGAACTTTGTCGGTGATGTTGTTGACGAGCGAATTCTGCTCGCAGTCGCCACGCTTGCTGAGCTGTCCGCTATTGAGATCGCTGACGACCGAACCATCATTTTCGTAGAGGAAACCGGCGTCATCTACGTGATAGACCGACAGCAAACTGTTGCTGGTCCTAACGAGATTTCGGCTCCGAATGGTGGTGTCTGGACCCCCGTAACCCTCGGTGGACTTATAGGCGTAACTGGCCCCACGGGTCCTGCTGGCGGCGACACCGGGCAGACTGGTGAAACGGGTGCAACTGGCCCCCAAGGTGACGTAGGTTCACAAGGTCTTCCGGGTGATGACGGCGGCACTGGTCCATCTGGTGCCACTGGTCTGATCGGATCAATTGGTCCTTCAGGTGTCCAGGGTGAGATCGGCGGAACAGGTGTTCCCGGTCCCCAAGGTCTTCTAGGTTCGACGGGTCCGACAGGTGCTACTGTTGGCTCCACGGGCGCTACTGGTCCGACAGGCATCGTTGGTCCCACTGGCTTCGGTGCCACGGGTGAGACTGGCCCCCAGGGCGAGACTGGTGCAGACGGCGATCCGGGCGGACCTACTGGCCCCCAGGGCGAGACTGGTGACCAGGGTCCGGCGGGCGCTCCTACTGGTGAAACCGGTGAGCTTGGACCCACAGGCCCGCAAGGTAACACTGGTCTGGCAGGCGCAGAGTTCGTCGGTGCCAAGGCCGTAAAGAACGTATTTCCGCAGCAGATTTTTTCCGGCGTACCGACGGCTTGTGTCTTCGATACGGAAGAATTCGATGAGGGCGGTTTCTTCACTGGCGGCGGACCCAATCAGGCTATCATTCCCCAGGACGGTATCTATCTTGTCCAGGCGGGCGGTCTCTGGGAGTCCAACACATCGTTCCAGCGAACAATTGAGATTCGCGTAAACGGCGTAACTGTCGGTGGTCACACCCGTAACGTTTTGCCGGGTGGTCTCAACACGGACATCTCGGTACAAGCTGCGCTACAGCTTACCGCTGGCGACAGTGTACAAGCTTTCCATACCCAGACATCTGGCGTTAACCTGAATCTTTTGGCCAACGCTGCCGATACGTACCTCTCGCTTGAGCTTCAGACTGGCGTGCTGGGTGAGACCGGCTCTACTGGTTCCGTCGGCGATCAAGGTAACACTGGAGTTTCTGGTTCCACGGGAGAGACTGGCGCTACTGGAAGCCAAGGAACTACTGGTTCTACTGGACCGACTGGAACAACAGGACAGACGGGCTCAACGGGCTCTACAGGTTCCACGGGCGCTACGGGCTCCGGCAATACTGGCGGTACAGGTTCGACTGGTCCCACCGGTTTGCAGGGCTCGATTGGTATCCAAGGCATTTCAGGTAACACGGGTGCCTCCGGCGAGACGGGTGTTACAGGTGCAACCGACGGCGCTACAGGTCCGACGGGTGCCCAAGGTAACACTGGCGAGACAGGTATTCAAGGCTTCCAGGGTATCCAGGGCAACACCGGACAAAGCGGAAATACGGGCGCTACGAGCACTACTGGTGAGACTGGTGGTACGGGACTTACTGGACCCACAGGTACCCAGGGTGAATCTGGCGCTTCTGGTGCTACAGGAGAGACCGGACCGACCGGTGCAACGGACGGCGCAACCGGCGCTACTGGTACCGCTGGTGAAACGGGACCGACTGGAGCCCGGGGTTCGGCTGGTGCTCCCACAGGCGAGACTGGTGTTACTGGGGCGCAGGGTGAGCCCGGACCGCCTGGCGCTCCCACGGGAGAGACCGGCCCGACGGGCGCTGCTTCGACTGTGGTCGGACCCACAGGTACAACAGGTACCGGCATTCAGGGTAACACTGGACTTTCCGGCTCTACGGGAGAAACTGGACTTACTGGCTCGTCTGGTGAGACAGGCTCTACTGGCGAAACCGGACCGACCGGTGCAACGGACGGCGCAACCGGCGCTACTGGTGAGACAGGCGCTACTGGCGAAACCGGACCGACCGGTGCCACAGATGGTGCCACAGGTCCCACAGGTGGGCTTGGCCCGACAGGTTTCTCTGGACCTACAGGCCCGACGGGTGCCGCTGGTATTCTAGGTACAACGGGTAATACAGGTGCCACTGGTGAGACAGGTCTTCAGGGTTTCGCAGGTATCCCCGGTGAACTTGGACCGACGGGTGCTGCTGGACCGCCAGGTGCCCCGACTGGACCTACTGGCTCTGCTGGTATCCCCGGAACCACTGGACCGACTGGCTCTACAGGAGTAACAGGTGCAGGCGAGACAGGTTCTACAGGAGAAACCGGTGCTACTGGCGAGACAGGTAGCACGGGACTAACAGGTGCTGGTGAAACTGGTGCTACAGGAGAAACAGGTGTTACTGGCGGCGAGACTCCCACCATTGTTGACGAGAGTGGAATCAGCCTGACTCTGACAGACGTGCAGGAAGTGCTTCTGGCTACGGCGGGCGGCATTACAGTTACGCTGCCGGATGCTACGGCCTCTGGAGTGGGCGAGGGTAAGGTATATTGGGTCAAGGATCGAGACGGAAATGCGGCAATCAGCGCTATCACGATTGCTACCACATCGTCTCAGACGATTACTAGCTTCGTCGGCACGGCTACGACATATCTAATGACCTCTAACTACCAAGCTATCGCTCTGGTTTCAGATGGTGCTAACTGGCAGATGATGAGCAACGACCAGCCGGTTTCCCAAATGTCGATCGGGTCTACTGGTGAGACCGCTTCGATCGTTGCCCAGGACTTGATGCTGGTTACCTCTGGTGGCGTTACTATTACGCTGCCGGATGCCACCACAGTGGGCAGCGGGCATACTGTAAACATTAAGGACAGCGGAGGCAATGCTGGCTCCGATCCGATCACGATTGATACGGTGTCCAGCCAAACAATTGACGGAAATTTAACCGCATCTCTAGATACTGACTTTCAGTCCATCACAGTAGTGTCTGACGATAGCAATTGGGTGATAGTATAATGAGTTACAATAGAGACACAAAGGAATCACGGATCGTCCCCAACGAGAGCCTTGTTGTTACCGCTGGCACAGTTCTTGATGGTACCCGTGATATGATTTTAGTAAACGGGCCTGCGTTCTCCCCAGGATTCCAGGCTGATCTAAAGTCGGTTGACTTTAGCACCGTAGAATGGCTAGAGTCATCCGCGTCCACTGTTGGCGTCGCTAACGTGTTTTCTTTTAGTGTATGGTGGAATCCGACGACTACTGACTCTAACCAAGCTATTCTTTCCATTACCGAAGATAGCGGTACCAAAAATGAAATATACCTGAGCTACGCAGCCTCAGCATATCGAGTACAAATTGAAGACTTTAATACCAGTCTGTTCAAGCAATACTTCTGGCCTGCTGCTGCCCCTGTTGTAGGTACTTGGATTCACTTGTCTGTTACCTGGGATGGGCCTGGACAAGTTTTGACGATATACCAAGATGGTTTGGAGGTTACCCCCACAAAGACTGTTGACAACTCACCTACCCTGACCGATACCGCCAGGGAAATAAAGCTTACTGATGACGTTCAAGGCGCGCTGGACGGTCAGGGCATAATGCACTCGCTCGCAATCTGGAACGTGGAGCTTACAGCGGCAGAAGTGCTTGCACTATACAATTCTGGTAGTGGTGCTGCGGTAGATCTAGCTACTGACTTCGGTAGTTATGCTTCCTCGGCAAACCTTAGACATTGGTACAGACTCGGATTCGCTTCTGAGCCTGACATTGGTAAGGACTACGGAAATTTTGTACGAGACCTTACAACCGGCGGCGGTGAAACTATTTCTGATGCTGACATTGTTGATGATTTTCCGCAGGGTATCGGAGGCTCGGGCCTTGTAACAGTTACGCTACCAGACGCTTCCGATAATGATGGACTAGAGATCACAGTAAAGGACAACTCAGGAAATGCGGGAGACGGTGCTATCTCGATCATCCCGTTGGGCGCAGACACCCTTAATCTTGGTAGCACCGACCTTCTAAACATAGCTTTCCAGTCCAGATCCTACGTGTCTGACGGTGCCGTGAATTGGAGTACCATAGGCAGCAACGCTCTGGATGCTCAGGGTGCTAGCGGCAACACTGGAGAGACTGGAGCCACTGGCGAAACGGGCGCAACAGGGGCTACGGGTGAGACAGGAGCTACTGGTTCTACTGGTTCTACTGGTGAGACAGGAGTTACTGGTTCTACTGGTTCTACTGGTTCTACTGGTGAGACAGGAGCTACGGGCGCAACAGGAGCTACGGGTGAGACCGGACCGACAGGTGCTACAGATGGAGCCACTGGTAACACTGGTCCGACAGGCGATCCGGTTGGCATCATGAGTGCCTTCATCGGTACACCGATAAACGGTCAGGTTGTAGTGCTGGAGGAGTACGCGGAATTTACGTATGACATCGTGCGAGCCCACGCCAGAACCGAAACAGGAACAATTAGCTACTCGGTACTGATCGACAGTGTTGCGGTTGGCGGCATCGGAGAAGTTGGAGCCACAGCAGGTTCCCATGCTACAGAGCGTAGTGCCACCGGATCTGATGCTGTAGCAGTAGGCGACGCAGTAAGCTTGTCCTTCACAGGCGAGTCCACACCTATAGACTTCCGGGTCAGTATCAAGACAACGAGGACATAAGATGGCTCATCGTCACCAAATCATCATCATACCCAATGTAATAGACATGAAGGCCCTGGACTTTGATGGAACTGAACAGTTGCTTAACTCCTCAGACAACCCACTTGGTATCGCTAATGAGTGGAGCATTCAGATAAACGCCAATCCCGGTAGCGATTCTAACGATATTTACTTGTTGCGTATTCAACCGATTACCGGGTTTGGTAATCAAATAGCTATTCATTTAAGAGGAGATCAAGCTAACGACCCGATTAGCGTACGGATTTTGCGTGCTAATGGAAATTCCCTGAAAGATTATGAATGGGACAGCACCTACACCGTAGGGACAAAGGTTTCCTATATTGTCACCTGGGACGGCACGGATTTGCTGCTCTACATAGACGGAGTGCTAACTGCGGCTGATACTTTGATCTCCGATTTCTCCTCAGCAATGACCGCAACAGACAGAAGAGTTTCTGTGGGGTCAGCGCTGGGTGGTGTGCCCTGGGTAGGTTTGATTCATTCAACTTCTGTGTGGAATGTGGTGCTTACCCAAGCAGAGATTACTACTCTTCAGAACAGCGATTCCCCGGAAAATATAGACAACAGATTCAACTCCGGTGACTACTTTAGTTCGGCGAACCTTCAGCATTACTGGCGTCATGGGTTGGATGCAGCAGATATAGGCAAGGATTCAGGAAAAGCATCAACGCTCATCGACATCGGTGACAACGCCACGGGCATCACAGCAGATGATATCGTGGAATACACCTCGGGAGTTGAAGATACGAAGGCCCTGGATTTCACTACAGGTGAACATCTTAGAAACACCACAGAGCAAGCAATAGGTATAGCTAATACTTGGTCTATTCAAGCAAACTATGAGCCTTCAAATGTTGCATTTGAGTTCTCGGTGATGGGAATCGGAACCAACAACACTAACAAAGATATGATTCGATTTGATCTTATAGGGAATGTAGCAAATGATCCTTTGCGCATAATTCTAACCGAGAATGACACCACAGTAATCAAGCAGTATGATTGGGAGAGTGTTCATACCCTCGGTGTCAAAATAAGTGTGATCGCGACATGGGATGGCACCAATCTTGTCGTGTATATAGATGGGGTAGAAACCGCTGCTACCACCAAGACTACAGACAATGCAGGGTCTCAATTAGCCACTGTACGGTCAGTAGCAGTAGGCGGTAGAACTGTCGGCTCATTTTCCTTCTCTGGGGATATTCATTCGGTTTCTGTGTGGGATTCAGTCCTCACTCAAGCAGAGGTGACTTCCCTTCAGAATTCAAGCTCACCGCAGAGCATCGACAATCGCTTTGACTTTGGCAGCTATGCAAGCTCATCCAACCTTCAGCACTACTGGCGCTGCGGGTTCGATGCCACAGATATTGGCAGGGATTACGGCAACGCTTCCACGCTCATCGACATCGGTGACAACGCCGAGAACATCACAGCAGATGATATTGTGACCTACTGATGGCTGGCAAT
>LAZR01000549.1_pt1 | contig 28477 bp, 18 predicted proteins | sample 329461 | NCBI WGS metagenome assembly LAZR01 (sample SAMN03002196, study PRJNA259156) | marine sediment metagenome | biome: sea floor; feature: Hydrothermal impacted sediments; material: marine sediment; isolation source: Loki non-amplified sample from Loki's castle hydrothermal vent sediment ...
GCTGCCAGCCGAATAGCGAACCCACGACGAACTCCTGCCACGGGCCCAGCTTAAACACCCGGCCCGCCCATTCGCCCTTGCTGTGGTGCAGGAAGCCGAAGAAGTCGATGGCGCGCTGCGCTGCATCCTCATCGAAGCGCAGCCCGCGGGCCGGGCCGGTCGCGAGATCGTTCAGATGTCGCTCGCAGGCTAGCCTCACCCACTTGCCGGCGACGATCTCACCGTCGCTGACCGTCTCGGCATACGCCGTGACAGGCGATTTAACTGCTACGACCACGCTTCTCCCATCCTTCGAATGAGTGCTTGGACTCGCCCGGCTCCAGCGTGCCCAGGTCGGAGACGAGCTTGCCGCGTCCCTCATGGACGGTCAGGCCTTCCGGCAGAACATCGTGCAGGCGAACGTTGGTTGCCGGGGCGTTGCCGGTATTGCTTACCAGGATGGTGTAGGGGATCGGGTCGCAGATCAGCGCCTCTTCCGGAGCGGTCTTTGTCACCGACAGCTTCGCAGCGATGATCAGGGTCTTGGATTCGGCCTCATCGGATAGCCCGAGCTCGGCGTGGACGGATACGCGGTTGGTCACCGGGCCCGTGACCGTGGGCTTGACCGTGACGCGGAAGGCCTTCTTGCCCCCGGCTGGCAAGCGGCCCACCGACCAGGCCAACTGCTGACCGCTGACCGTCGCCGCGGGAGTGCTGTTGACGTAGGTGATGCCGTCAGGCAGATCATCGCGGACGACGACGTTGTCGGCATAAACCTGCGAGGGATTGCACACCCATATCTCGTACAGGAACGCCTCACCGAGCAGGGCCTTGCTGGGCGCCTTCTTGGTGATGTCGATCGCGGGCATCAGCCACGTCTTGCTCGTCCGGCCGGTAGCGATCTGGGCGTGGGGTAGTCCTGCCTCTGTGGTGGGACGGACGACATCGATCTCCAGTTGATTGGCGCCGGCGACCTGTTCGGTCTGTTCGAGCGTCACGGTGGCCAGGCCGTTGGCGTCGGATCGGACCGTTACGACTTCCTTCCCGCCGGGCTGCAGGACAGCGGCAGGCCCGGAGACGATCCGGTAGGTCACCTCGAAGCCGGCCAGCGGCGCGCCGTCGGAGTGCCGCGTGATGCGTGTGACAAACTCATGGGGCGCTGCGACCCGGTTGGCGGCCTCGGGGGGAAACTCGTACGCCACGTCGTACCAGTGCTTGACCGCGAAGACCTTGTGCTTGGTCGAGTCATAGATTCCCGGCGCAAAGGCGATCACGTGTGTCGTGCCCTCAATGGGCGAGGTAATGACGCACCATGTCTGTCCGGCCGTCAGATGAATGTCATCCGACGGATCGGGCGTGCCCTGGTCGAGCACGTGGGGTCCGTTGTTGGTATGAGAGACGGCGAACTTGTTGGTCAGCTTATAGCCTCGGCTGGCTCTAAAGCCGCTTTCGTCGACCTGGATAATGTCGCCCACGCCGCCGTCGGCGATCACCCATTCCACGCGCCGGTTGGGCAGGGGCTGGCCCTGCTTGTCCCTGACGGTGGCGATTAACACGTGCTGCGTCCGGACGAGGTTGACATCCTTGACCGGCGTCACCTCAAGCGTCGCCGCATACGGGTCCCAGTCCGTGTAGTAGCCGCCCTCCGGGGGCTTGGGGTGCGTCGGGATCGTGTCCCCGCTGGTCGGCCAAGTGAACGAATGTGGCATGGTGTCCCGACAGCCTGCCAACGTGCCGATGACGGCCAGTGAAACAATGGCCAGTATGCGAAGTCTGTGTGTTGTGTTCATGGCTGTGTGCCTCTCAGTTACCCTCGAATGCCGCCCGGGAGGGGAAAGGGGTCAGCTACCTTGCGACGTCGGACCAGCGCTTGACCACGAAGACCTTGTGCTTGGTCGAGTCATAGATTCCCGGCGCAAAGGCGATCACGTGTGTCGTGCCCTCAACCGGCGAAGTAATGATGCACCATGTCTGTCCGGCCGTCAGATGAATGTCGTCCGACGGATCGGGCGTGCCCATGTCGAGCACGTGGGGTCCGTTGTTGGTGTGAGAGACGGCGAACCTGTTGGTCAGCTTATACCCTCGGCTGGCTCGAAAGCCGCTCTCGTCGACCTGGACAATGTCGCCCACGCCGCCTTCGGCGATCACCCATTCCACGCGCCGGTTGGGCAGGGGCTGCCCGTCCTTGTCCCTGATGGTGGCGATCAACACGTGCTGCGTGCGAACGGGGTTGACGTCCTTGGCGGGGGTCACCTCGAGCGTTGCCGCATACGGGTCCCAGTCCGTGTAGTAGCCGCCCTCCGGGGGCTTGGGGTGCGATGGGACCGTGTCGCCGCTGGCCGGCCAAGTGAACGAATGTGGCATGCTGTCCCGACAGCCAGCCAACGCGGCGATGACGGCCAGCGAAACAAAGGCCAATATGCGAAGTCTGTGTGTTGTGCTCATGGGAGTGTTCCTCTCAGTTACCCTCGAATGTCGTCCGATCTGTCGGCGGCATCTTCAATCGATCTGTTTCGTCCACAGCTCTGCGGCCGCCATGCCGAGCCCATCACTGTTAATAGGCGTATCTATAAGACGTTAACATCCGTCCGGTTAGAACAGACATAACCCTCCGCGCCCGACCAAAGACGCCGCTAACCGGAATATCGACCGAAACTGACAGCCCCTTAGTTTAGCATCGCCTCCGGGCCTGATATTTCCACGTCCTCTTATCATTGAATTCCCCACTTCGGCCGCCCAGCGGAGACAAATACCATCGATATCCGAAACTGTCGGCGGCCGTGGATATCGCCGCGCACCTGTTGGTCGGCATGGTTGTCGACCGCGCCCCCAAGGGCGACGATTCGGAGTTCCAGCGTCTCAGTTGGGCGCCGTGGTCTGACGTGAAGCAGCACCCGCACAGAACCGAAACGTGGTTGCCGCTGCGCCCTTCGATAATGCGAAAGGCAAAGCGTAAACAGGGCCAGCTTTACTGTCGCGCTCGTTGCTTGCGAATCAGTACGGCCAGGGCTCCCAGGGCCAGCACTCCCACCGTGGTCGGCTCGGGAACCGGGGATGGCAGTTTTTCTGTGGCGGGCCAACTTCCCGTGACCGTTGCTGAATCCCCTTCCGCTTCCGGCACTGCCGGGCTGGTGAAGTACAGCACGTCGGAACTCTTGCCGACGGGAAGCACCGAGAATGCCCACCGAGCGGACGTGGGCGGGAGCGAACCATCTGATGGCGCCACCAGATAGCTGGCAGATGGGCTAACGTCGCCCGTGCTGGCGACGAAGCCGATATTCGCCCCCGTGTTGAAGGGCTCATCGCCGTCCAAACCGACGGTCAATGCCGTCACGGGGGAACTGTCCGTCGTGAGATTGAAGATCTGGTAGGCGTAGACGTACTCGCTCCCCCCGATGGGGGCGGCGCCCGGGAACGAGGTGGTGAACTTACCGGGCTCGTAGACGGCGAAGTCGACGTTGGCATTGACTGAGAGGATGGTGAAGAACGAGTTGTACATGTTGGTGCTGCCTTGCCATGACGACAGGGCGTTGGGGTCGGCCTCAAGATCCCCTCCCCTGGCGGCGGCGCCCAAAGCCAGCAGCACAATCGCTGCGGCACAGGCATTTCGCAATGGTAGCCACGCTCGCATACTGGTACGCCTCCTTTCTGCCCGTCCCTGCGGGCAGGTATCTATTCGTGTGTGCATCGCAGCGGGCGCCCAAAGGCGCGCGCCGGCTCTTGTGCCATTAACGCCGCTTGCGCCGACCGCGCAACAGAAGCGTCACGCTCCCTCCAGCTAGCAAGCTCAGCGTCATCGGCTCGAGGACATCTGCTCCGCTTGGCCCGGGCACTGGGTTGACAACGGCGAACGCGCCGCCATCAACGACAATGCCGAACATCTCCTTCGGTTTCTTTGGCGACGAGAACGCCAAGCCTTCACTGTTGTAGCCAGTTGTGATCCCGGCGAACTGCCACTCTGCCTTCAAAGGAAGCAGCCATGTGGCGATCGTCGCATCGCCAGCCAGACCGGTGAACGAGCCGACGGTGTTCGCGAGGTTGTCCAGCGAAGCCTGGAACGCCGAGATACTATCCGTGCCGGTGCTGAACACCTGGTACGCGTAGACGAGCTCATCCGGCGGCGGGGTGTAGCCCGTGTCGCCAAAGGGGAAGTTGCCCAGCCCAAAGACCGCCCAGTCAACGTAGCCGGCTACGCCGGTGAGACTGTCGAAGGCCGTCGAGCCCGCCCATGTTGTGACCCCGTCAAAATAGGCGCTTGCGTGGCCATTGAGCGGGCCGGCGTGCGTTGCGCCCCCGATTATCAGCACCATCGTTGCAGCAATTGTCAGTAGCGACTTCAGGCGATTGGGTTTGCCCAGCATTCGAATTCCTTGGCCGGCAGCATTGCCTCTCAATGTCCCACGACTCACACGCTCATGATGGCGCCTGCGCACACATGACACAGACCATCGTCTCACATCCTTGCCTCGTCGTTATCTTTCCAGTGGCGACAGTTGAGGACACATCTCCCTGACCCCGACGTTGCCGTCGAAACATAGCCCAACAAGTTATCGGACAAATCGTTCGCCGCGCTTTGAACATTTTTCACTCTAGGCCCCGCGTTTACGGAAATGGCGGCCATGAATCTGCTCTTGAACAGCTAATGCCCAGACGATAGCGCAGCGCGCACGGTCGACAACAGGGCAGGTCAAGAGCCCCGCCCGTTCGCTGCGCTTCAGCAACGGACCAGAGCGCGGCCCGGTAAACAAGGCGCCCGGGCCAAAACGTAAACAAGGTCCCCGATTGCACGAGGGTGGATGCGCGGGAGGAGGGGAAGAACTACGCTCGGCGGGACTCGAACCCACGACCTTCGGTTTAGGAAACCGACGCTCTATCCACCTGAGCTACGAGCGCGTGTGCCGTTGGTATATCGGCGTCAACTCACTGTATCCTTCGGCCGATGCGGGGTCAAGGTTGCCGCGCCCGCAGCGATTGCCGTGCGCCCTTGACGTGCGAAGGTGCGATTGCGTCGTGACGAGCGGGCATTTTTCTCGTGTGGGCCTGGCGGGACGGGCATAATAGTGGCCCCTTGTCGGGCCGGCCTCGGCGCTGGGTGATGAGTGCCCGCACGTGGCCGGAAGGAGCGTGGTTGTGACAGATGACGCTTTCCACAGCAGCGACAGCGTCCGCACGGATGGGCCGTTGAAACACACCCAGACCGTGACGTTCGATCGTCCGGTCGCGTTGGAGCTCGGCGGGCGCCTGCCCGGCGTGACGGTCGCCTACGAGACCTACGGCCGACTGAACGAGGCGCAAAGCAACGCCGTGCTGATCTGCCACGGGCTCAGCGGCGATTCGCACGTGGCCGCCCACGACGCCGATGACGATCCCGGCTGGTGGGATGTCTGCGTCGGGCCGGGAAAGCCCATCGACACCGATCGGCACTTCGTCATCTGTCCGAACGTTCTGGGCGGCTGTCGCGGCTCGACGGGGCCGAGCAGCATCAACCCCGACACCGGGCAGCCTTACGGGGCGGATTTCCCGACCATCACGATCAACGACATGGTGGACGCCCAGCGAATGCTGATGGACCACCTCGGCATCGACAGCCTGTTGGCGGTGGTGGGTGGGTCGATGGGCGGCCAGATGGTGATGAGCTGGGCGATTCGATATCCGGACCATGCAGTGGGGTTCGTGCCGCTGGCGACGGCCCCGCGCGTGTCCAGCCAGGCGCTGGCGTTCGACGTGGTCGGACGAAACGCCATCCTGCATGATCCGAACTTCGCCGGCGGTCAATACTACGACCAGCAGGCCGGGCCGACGATCGGGCTGGCCCTGGCGCGGATGATCGCCCACGTGACCTACCTGTCGCGCGAGTCGATGGCGCAGAAGTTCGACGTGACCCGCTACCAGCCGCGCGACGTGCCCGTCGAGTTCGAGAAGACCTTCTCCGTCGGGTCCTATCTCGGCTACCTGGGGGCCAAGTTCGTCGGTCGGTTCGACCCCAACAGCTATATGGCCATCACCATGGCCATCGACCTGTTCGACCTGGGCGCGACGGCCGAGCAGTTGATGCCGCTCTTTGCCAATGTGCCGGGGCGCTGGCTGATCGTGAGTTTCTCCTCCGACTGGCTGTTCCCGCCGCGACAGTCGCGAACGATCGTGCGCAGCCTGCTGGCGGGCGCCCGCCCGGTGAGCTACTGTAACATCACCAGCAGTTGCGGCCACGATGCCTTCCTGCTGGCCGACGACGTGGCGATCTACGGCGAGTTGATCCGCGGATTCCTCAACAATCTTAACGGCGGGGAGAACCCTCTCGGCGAGCAGATCCACCGCCACGGACGCGGCAGCATCTTCGCGGCCGAGCGGCTGGATTACGACCACATCGTCGATCTGATCGAGCCGGGCGCAAGCGTGCTGGACCTCGGCTGCGGCACGGGCGCGATGTTGGGCTCGCTGCAGCGCCGCGGCCACGAGCAACTGGTCGGCGTGGAGATCGATGAGCATGCCATCCTGGAGTGCATCCGGGCCGGTCTGGATGTCATCCATGCCGATCTGGAGAACGACCTGGACCAGTTCGGCGATAAGCAGTTCGACTGTGTCGTGCTGTCGCGGACGCTGCAGGTCGTCCACAACGTGCAGGGCGTCATGGATGAGATGCTTCGCATCGGCCGACAGTGCGTGGTGAGCTTTCCGAACTTCGGCTACCACAAGCTCCGCAAGATGCTGGCCGAGCAGGGCCGGGCCCCCGAGGCGGGCGTTCTGCGGCACAAGTGGTACAACACGCCGAACCTGCGGTTCCTGTCCGTGGCGGACTTCGAGGATTTCTGCAGCGAACACGGGATTACGGTCCACGTGCAGCAGTTCCTGGATACGGAATTGGGCGTCGATGTCGTCGACGATCCGAACCTCAACGCCGACCTGGCGATTTTCGTGATCAGTCGATAGGGCTTAACCAGGGAGAAGGCTATATGAATGACATCCAGCCCCAAGAGACGACCGTCATCGAGATTCCCATCCAACGCGAGCAATTGCAGCGGTACATGTTCGTGCGAGGAGCGTTGTCCCTGTTACTGCTGTCGGTCATGACCTATGGGATAGGGTTCATCGTCCTGGTGATCTACCTGGTTTGGTACGGGAAGTACTGGACTCGAAGATGGGTGCCAACGCTATCCTATCGTGTCGAAGGGTCGGTGTTGCACATTGAAGGCGGCGTCTTTTTTAGGAAGTCTAAAGCGATTCCGCTGGAGCGCATCACGGACTTGGTCATCTCGGAGGGCCCCCTTATGCGGCGGTATGGCATTCGTGAGTTGCGAGTGCAGACCGCCGGCAGGGGACAGGCCCGGCTTTGGGCTGTGGAATCGCCTGAGGGCGTCCGCCAGCACATTCTGGACTCGCGTCGCAGTGGCGTCGCGCCCCGCTAATCGGCAGCATCGCTTTGCATTCTCGGCGGCGGGCGGTTATTCCTATTGGCCATGAAGTCACTTGTCTACAACGTGCATCCGATCGGCTGGGCGACGTGCTGGTGGCTGCGGCGCCTGTGGTCGGGGTGCCTGACGACGTGGGTAGCGGGCCTGAGATGCCGGGAGGTCGATCCGCCGCAACTGCCGGGCGAGGATTGGGTGCGGGTGCGGACGCTGATCGCCGGCATCTGCGGGACCGACACGGCGATCCTCGCCCTCAAGCCGCCCATCGACTCGATCCTCCAGGCCTTCAGCAGCCCGCCCATGGCGCTGGGCCACGAGAACGTGGCGATTGTCGAAGACGTCGGCGCGGCCGTCGACACCAGTTGGGTCGGCCGGCGTGTGTGCGTCGATCCGACGCTGGCATGCACGGCTCGAGGAATCAATCCGCCGTGCGACCGCTGCCGCAACGGCGAATACGGCGCGTGCGAGCGGTTCGGCGCCGACGGCGAAGGGACCAGCCAACTGCCGCCGGCGACCTGCATCGGGTACAACTCGCGCACGGGCGGCACGTTTGGCGAGCAGTTCGTGGCTCATGTCAGCCAACTGGTGGCCGTGCCGGACGGCATGAGCGATGAGGATGCCTCACTGACCGATCCGCTCGCCTGCGGCCTGCACGCCTCGCTACGGACCGACCTGTCCAAGGCGCGCTCGGTGCTTGTCTACGGGATGGGCGTGCTTGGCCTGAGCATCATTATGGCGCTGCGGGCGAGGGGGTTCACCGGCCGGATCGACGCGCTGGGTCGCAGCGATTATTTGGCCGACCTGGTCAGTTCCATGGGGGCCGACGAGTACGTTCAATTGCCCGCCGGCGCCCGCGAGCGTTTCGAGGAAATCGCCCGCCGCACGGGCGGCAGCGTCCAGCGGGCGCGGTTCGATAACTACATGCTGTCCGGCGGGTACGATGTGGTGTTCGAGTGTGCGGGCTCGGTCCAATCACTGACCGAGACGCTCAAGTGGACCCGATCGCGCGGCCAGGTGATCCTGGTGGGCACGGGCTCGGGCAGGGGCGTGGACCTCACGCCGATATGGTTCCGCGAACTATCCGTGATCGGCGCCTACGGCCGGCAACTCGAGCGGGTCGATCTTCGGACCATCGGATCGTACCCCCTGACCCATGAGTTGATGCTGAGCGGAAAGTTCAAAACGGCCGGGCTGCTGACACATACGTTCCGGCTGAGCGAATACCACAAAGCGTTTGCTGTGGCCATGCACAAGGCCCCCAATCGGGCGATCAAGGTCGCCTTTGATTTTCGCTAAACACAACGGGACGGACAGGACGATAACGATGGCCAAGAAAAAGAAAGTCAAGAAAGCCAAGGCGGTCAAGAAGGTCAAGGCGATCAGGAAGGCCAAGACGGTCAAGAAGGTCGCAACACCCGCCAGACCAAGAAGCCCCAGGACCTCTTCTACCGCGCCGGTCGTGGGCGTTGTGATGGGCAGTGACAGCGATCTGAAAATCGTCGGATACTGCCTCAAGCAACTCGGCGAGTTCGACATTCGCTTCGAGGTCCGCGTGATCTCCGCCCATCGCACGCCGGACAGCGCTCGCGAGTATGCCCTCTCGGCGGCCGAGCGCGGGCTAAAGGTCCTGATTGCCGCGGCCGGCATGAGCGCGGCCTTGGCAGGCGTGCTGGCCGCCCACACGACACTGCCGGTGATCGGCGTGCCGGTGGCCTCGGGGCCGATGGTCGGCGTGGATGCGGCGCTGAGCACGATGCAGATGCCGCCGGGCATTCCCGTGGGCTGCATGGCCATCGGGGCCGCCGGCGCGATCAACGGCGCCATCTTCGCCGCGCAGATTCTCTCGTTGTCCGACGAGAGGCTCGTGGGCAGGCTCGCCGGGCTCAAGAGACATCACGTCTCCTCGACCAGGAAAAAAGACGCCGCCGTACGAAAACGGACCCAACGCAAGTAGCCTCGCCATCTGTGCAGGTTCAGCGGACCAAACCGGAGGCGCCCGCTCGCCCACCCGCGCGCGGCCGCCCTGAGGATCAAAGGAGCGCACCGAATGCACCGGATCGAAATTGATTACCCCGTCCTGGTCCCCGAAGACGGGCTGCTGCTGGGCAACGGCGACCTGTCGGTCAGCGTCTACATGGACGTTGACCACATCGTCTGGCGGTTCGGCAAGAACGATGTGTGGGACCGGCGGCTGGACACCTCCGACTGCCCACGTCCGGCCCACATCGACGAGATCGCCCACGGCATCCGGGAGGAAGGATGGGTCAGCCACGGCTATGTCTTCGGCGAAGGCGAAGCCACCAAGACCGTCAAAGATCCCCGCCGCATGAAGGAAATCACCGAAGGCTGGCCCGCCTACGCCAAACGCTCCTATCCCTGCCCCAAGCCCGTCGGCGAATTGCGGATGCGCATCCCCAACGACCAGACACCGGTGACCTTCACCCAGCGTCAGACCATCGAGACCGGTGAGTTGGAGATCGAGGCCACCTGGCCCGGCAATTGGGTCATCCGCGTGGTCTGCTTCGTTGCTCCCGATGACAACGTGCTGTGCGTCAAGTGGGACGTCGAGAATTGGAACGACGATACCGGCTCGTGCCGCCCGGCCGTGTGGTTCAAAGTCTGGCGCTGGCCGGACCCGACCATCGAGAGCTACCACGCGAGGCTGTTCGCTCGTGCTCGGTACAACCACTACTTCGGCCAGGTCGCCGAGGGCAAATCCACCCCACTGGACAAGCCCATCACGCGTGACGTTTTCGGCCGCTTCGTCGTTCAGCAGAACTTCGCGCCCAGTCTCGATTTCCCCGGCGAGGGCTTCAAGTTCATGATGGCCCCGTTCACCGATCAGTATGAGGTCGAAGCTCTGGACATGCTCGACACCGGCGAGGCCATGTTGCACGTCCGCCCGACCGACAAGGAAGACGAGGGACTGAGCGGCTGGCTCGCCCTGGCCGTGCCGACGGCGTCCGATGAAGGCGGCGCCGAGGCCGAGCTGAAACGCATCATGGAAACAATCGGCGACGATTGCGACGCCGCGTGTGAGAAGTGGCGCGCCGAGCAGAAGGCGGCCGCCGATGAGTTCTGGTCGCGCTCGTCGATTTCTATCCCCGACGCGCCGGAAGTCGAGGACGTCTGGTATCACATCCTCCACGCCCGCCGCTGCGCGTTTAGGCGCGGCGTGGTCGCGCCGGGCCTGGCGCTGCCCTCCACCGTGCAGGACTACTCGCTCTGGCACGGCGACTACCACATGAACTTCAACTATCAGCAGGGGTTCTGGGGCGACAACATGGCCAACCACGTGGAGCTGGGCGATTCGTTCTTCCCCGGCATGAACCACATGGTCGAGATCGGCCGCAAGCTCGCCCGCGACTACTGGGGCTGTCGCGGAACGTTCGTCCAACTGGGCGGCTATCCGTTCCCCGTCCACGAGGACACGTACGGCACAGGGTCGCTCTGCCGGATGGCCTACATGTCCGGGTGGGTGTGCAACCATTACTGGTGGCACTATCTGTATACGCTCGATGCCGACTGGCTGCGCGAGGAAGGCTACTCCGTCATCCGCGACTGTGCGCTCTTCTACACCGACTTCCTCGAGAAGTGGGACGACGGCAAGTACCACGCGTTCCCGTCGATTCAGGGCGAGGCGTTCTTCACCGGCAAGGCCGAGGACTACACCGACAAGCCCCAGGTCCTCCGCCACGCCCGGTACTGCCTCCAATCAGCCATCAAGGCCGCCGAGGTCCTCGGCGAGACCGAGCACGTCGACGAGTGGCGCGATCGGCTGGACAATCTCGTGCAGATCGACGATTTCGATGCCCTCGGCTGGGACGACGAGAAGATCCGTCGCTACAACTGCTCCTCGCCCGAGTTCCTGTGCTACGACGTGGGCAGCATTCCCACCGAGAAGTCGGACGAGCCCGCCTTCGCCGCCTATCGCGGGGCGACCAACATGCTCCCATGGTGGTGGATGATCGCGCTGCACAACGACGTCTACAACCCCGACGTCAGCCTGGAGAGCCTGCGAAAGCGCATCGCCAAGTGGCGTCAGCCCAACGGCGTGCTGCGGGCGATGGACGTTCACTCGCACAGCTACATCGGCTGCTACACCGAGGCGATGGGCATCATCGCCCCGATCATGGAAATGATGATGCAAAGCTGGGACGGCCGCATCCGCATCTTCCCGTCCTGGCCGAGCCAAATCGACGGCGAGTTCACCACGCTCCGAGCCGAAGGCGCCTTCCTCGTCAGCGCCAGCCGCAAGGACGGGAAAATCCAACCGTTTACCATCCACAGCGAAGCCGGCGCCCCATGCCACGTCGTCGACCCCTGGGATAGCGGCCTCAAAATCACCGACCCCGACGGCAAGGACATCCCCACCCGCGAAGGCCTCGGCGGATCAATCTGCTTCGACACCGACCCAGGCAAGACCTACACCCTCCAACCAGCGTAGGTGACATGTAGGGTAGGCGTCCATACCCCCACACAAGACCTCCCAAAGCCCAGGCATAGCATGCCTGGGTTTTCTCTACCCGAAGACTAGCGCGGCGGGGCTCCTGTCCCGCCGCGTTTTTCAGTGCCCACACACCGCCCGATACGCACAATACTCGCACCCCTCCGTTCGCTCAGCAGCGAACTCCCCCGATCGCCGCGCGACAATGAGGCGCTCGGCAAGTTGGCCGAGTTCGGTCTCAACGGACGCAATCGCAGCGGCATCGAACTGAATCGCATGCGTCTGGCCGTGACGCAGATAGTACAGAACCGCTTCCGCCGGCGGCGCCCCGAGTTGACGCGTCGCAGCGGCCGCGTAGATCCGCATCTGAAGCTCGTGGTGCGCGCTATGGGTGGCCAGTTCCTTCTGTGACGGACTCTCGCCGATACGATCGGACTTGTAGTCCACGATCCGCCAGGCGCCGTCGGTATCGGCCAGCAGCAGATCGATCTGCCCCCGCAGCGTCGCCGGCCCGGCCGACAGGACGAAATCTAGTTCGCGGAACGTCTGCTGCGATGCGGCGATGGTCTGATAGAGATCGTGGCCCTTGAACGTGTCCAGCATGTCCGCCAGTTCGCCGGTCAGGATGGCCGTCTGCTCGGCGGACAGTTCCATTTCAGCGGCCGACCGGTCGGCCAATTGCCCAGCCGATTGGGGAGCAGCGAAGTCCATCAACTCCATACACCGATGAAAGAACGTCCCCGCCGTGGCGGCGTCGATTGTTGACGGTTCGCTGTCGGACGCCGGTTCCGTTTTCGGCAGGGCCGACGTCGGCACGCGGAGTTCGTAGCGCCAGCGGTAGAGCATCGGACAGTGGACGAAATCGCAGAGGGCGGTGACGGGCAGTTCGATACGGCCGACCGTTGGCGGCAGGGGGCCCACGAGGGGCAGGGCGGCATCGTCTCCGGCGCTGGTGAGCACGTGTTGCCCAAAGTCACCGCCGTCGTTCGATTTGGCCAGCAGCTTGTCGCCGGTAGCTTGTCGCCGTCGTCGGCGGGAGGGTTTGGCCTGAGTGCGGCGGACGATGGCTGGGTATGTCTGGCCGTCGCAGGTGTAGTCGATCTGCTCGCCTCCGGCGTCGATAGCGTCGGTGAGGCCGAAGATTGCGTCCATCTGCGCGAGAAAACTTCCGCTCTCTTTCAACTGCCCGTCGCTGCCGCGCAGGTCGGCCCCGACGAGAATCAGATGGTCCCGATGTCGCGTCAGCGCGACGTAATACTTCCGGATGGTCTCATCGGCATCATCCTGCTTCTCCCGCTGGCGGGCGAGGTGGAACGACAGCGGCTGGTTGTCGAGCTTGTTGACCTCATCGGCCTCCAGGCCGTCGATCGGCGGGTTGAACGTCAGCCCCCAGTCGGGTCGATTCAGCAGCCGGCCGCGCGGGGAAGTCTTGCCCACGTTCAGGTCGGGAACGACCACGACGGGGAACTCCAAGCCCTTGGCCTTGTGGATCGTCATCAGCCGCACGACGTTGTCGCCCTCGCCGGCGACGGCCGCCTGCTCGTAGCGGGCATCGGCCAGCGTGAGGCGGTCCATCTGCGTGATGAAGTTCGCCAGAGACATGCCCTCGGCCGCCGCCGACCGCGCGTGGGCGATCAGCAGGCGGACGTTGCCCACCTTCCGCGCGCCTTGCAGCTGCGTGAGCAACGTCGCCTCGTAGCCGGTCGCATCGAGGACGGAATCGATCAGCCCGTCGATGCCGACGGCGTCCTTGCGGCCGTGGAGGCGGCGGATCAGCGCAACGATCTCCGCCAGCGCCTCGGCCATCGCCGGCGGCAGGCGACCGGCCAGCGCCTCGGACGGCAGGGCGGGCAGGTAGGGGGGGCGGCAGGTCTGGGCCAGGTGCATCAGGGCGTTGTCATCCAGCCCGACGAGGCTACTGCGAAGGGCGCCGACCAGCGCGATGTCGTTGAACGGGTTGTCGATGACGCGGAGGGCGTTGAGGACGTCGTAGATCTCCTGCTGGTGGAAGAACCCGCTCCCGGCGACGACGTAATAGGGAATGTCCTGGGCCGCCAGGTGTCGCTCGAAATCGAGGCTGTGCGTCATGCGGGCGAACAGGATGGCGATGTCGCGGTAGTCGGCCGGTCGGTAGTCCCGGGCGTCGGCGTCCCAGACGACGGGCTGGCGGCTGTCGACCAGGTCGCGGATGCGGGCGGCGGTGACGGCGGCCTGTGCGGCTACCGCATCGCTGGCCGAGGCCAGCGGCTCGTCGCCGGCGGCCAGGAGAATCTCCACCGACGGCCCTGGGGGCTGGTCGGTGCGGTGGGCGCGGATCGGCTCGTAGGCGTCGCCCATCAGTGGCGAAAACAGACTGTTGATCCAGGCGATCCCGGCGGCGTGCGTGCGGAACGATGTGCTCAGCGACTGATGGCTGTCGGGGCCGAGCCGGTGACACAGGTCGCGAAAGACCTCGATCTGCGCGCCGCGGAAGCGATAGATGCTCTGCTTGACGTCGCCGACGACGAACAGTCGACCCTCGGCCGGCGGGGTGTCGGTGTCGCCGCCGATGAGCCGTGCCAACAGGCCCATCTGGAAGGCGTCGGTGTCCTGGCATTCATCGATGAGGAGCTGATCGATTTGCTCGGCCAGGCGGGTCCGGAGGGTCGGGTCAGCCGCCAGCAGCCGATCCGTGCAGGCGAGCAGGTCGACGAAGTCCAGCGCGCCGCGAGCGCGTTTGGCGTCGGTGTAGAATCGCTCGGCGCGGTCGGCCAGGCGCGTCAGCGTCGCCAGAGATTCCGCAGCCAGGCGGTCGGCGTCGGCCAACTCTCGGCAATAGGCCAGATACGGCTCGAACCGGTCGCAGAAGGCCTTGAGGCGATGTCGCACGGCCTTGGCCCCGCCGGCGTCGGCCCAGTTCTTGTTCGAGCCGATCCCACCAAGACGGCCGCTCAGCTTGGTGAGGGCCTCTTCGGTCCGGGCGTGCGGGTCGGTCAGGATCGCGCGAGCCAGGGCCAGACGCTCCTCCCTGGCGACGGCCAGCTTGTCGGTCGGATCGGCGCACGGCAGATCGGCCAGGGCGACGAGCTCAGCGGCCACGGCGGCGTCGCCGGCCAACCGGTCCCAGGCGGCGGCCCGTTCGTCGTCGACGAGTTGCCGCCAGCGCGCGATCGTCGCATCGACGTCGGCGTAGTCGTCGCACCGATACGACGTGCGCCAATCGACCAATTTGCCCACGCATTCGGTGACATTCTCGAAGCTGTATCGGGCCAGCAGTTTCGCCACGTCCTCGTCGCCGCTTTCGACGGCGGCCAGGACGGCCCGGCGGATGGCGTCGTCGCACATCTGCCCGGCCACCAACTCGTCGGCCAGCACGGTGAAGGCCGGGTCGACGCCGGCGGCAATGGCGTGGCTGCGAAGCAACCCCGTGCAGAAGCTGTGGATCGTCGTGATTCGGGCCTCGGGCAGTTGATCGATCCAGCGCCGAACTCTCACGCGGTCGTCGGCGTCGGCGCCGGCGGCGAGGTCTTCCAGCAGGCGGGCGAGGCGCTGGCGCATCTGGAGGGCGGCCTTATCGGTGAACGTCAGCGCCACCAGGGCGGCCAACGGGTTCTCGTCGTCTCGCCGCAGCCGCAGGAGCTCGGCGAACCGGTTGGCCAGGACGGCCGTCTTGCCGCAGCCGGCCCCGCTGGTGAGAACCGTATTTCGCCCGGCGGATTCGACGGCCGCGTGGTGCTGCTGGTCTGTCAGCTTCGGCAGGCTCATGGGCCGTCCTCCCCGCCGTCGGCGGTCTTCAGCTCGGCCCGCCATCGGACGAAGTGGCAGATCTGCCGGAACGAGCACCATGTCGGGCAGTCGTGTTTGGGCAGAACGTCGAAACAGCCCCCGGCCATGCCTTCGACGTGCGCGCCGACCGCCGCCATCGCCGACTGATGATCGTCCGCGTAGGCAGCGTCGGGCCGCAGGGCGCCGCGGCTGACCTTCAGGGCCGCAAAGGAGACGATCTTTCCGACGTCGGCGATCCGGTGATACGCGCCGCCGAGCGATTCCTGGTCGAGCAGCTGTCGGGCGGCCTCGGCGTAGAGGGGGATCTGGACATGCAGGCCCCGGCCGATGCTCTTTCGCGTCGGCGGCGTGCCGGTCTTGTAATCGATCACCAGCAGCCCCGCGTGGTCGTCCGAATCGATCCGGTCGACGCGGTCGATTCGCCCTCGCAGACGGATCGGTCCGGCCGACGTATCGATGCGGATCGGCTCGTCGGTGCTGGCGTCGTCGGCGAGGTCGTTGTCGCCGCGGCGGCGTCCGCTCATGCCGAACGCCAGTTCGAAATGCAGATAGGCGGCCGGCCAAGCGCTGATGTTGCGCTGGTCGAGCAGGTAGCGGCGGACGCGGCGGGTCAGTTGATCGATCTCGACGCGCCACAGCGCGGGGTAGGGGGGCGGGCTCAGCCGTTCGGCTCGCGCGGCAACGGCCGCCGCGGCGTCGTCGATCGCGGCGGCAAGATCGTCTTCGGCGATCTTTGGCAGATGCAGCGGCCGGCCGTGGGCGGTCGCCAGGGCGGTCAGGGCCTCGAACAGCATCTCGTGACAAAGCTGCCCGCGGGTGACGGCGCGGAGGCTTTGCTGCGGCGTGGTCGGTTCGGCGAGGTCCAGCACATAGGCGGCGAAATACCGCCACGGACAGCCCGCATACTGCTCCAACTGCGAGGCCGAGAAGATCGCCTCAGCGGGATAGTGACTCCGCAGCCCCGCCAGCAGATCCGAATCGCTGATGCGGCCGTCGAAGCTGTCGCAGGGCCCGGCCCGCATTCGGCGGCTGCGCGCCCACAAACCCATGGCCGTTCGTCCAACGGCGGCGGGCGCCTGCCGGGCGGCCCACGCCATCGCGCGATTGGGCGCGGGTGAGCCAGCATCGAACAGATCGCACCAGGCGCGGTTGACCGCTTCTCGCGGCGAGACAATCGCCTCGGGCGGCGGGGCGATGCGTCCCAGCGGGGCCGTTTCGGTAGGCACGTCGCCCAGCCCGCCGATCGGCCTGGTCAGGGCCAGCAGGAACGGGCTGGCGGCCGACGGTTTGCCGGCGGCGTCGGATTCCAGCGTCCCCAGCGTCATCGCCCCGTCGCAGCGCGAGACCGCGAGGTAGAACAGCAGCATCTCGCGGGCCGTCAGGTCGTCGCGCAGGTCGATCTGGATTCCGCGGCTGCTGAAGGCCTGGCGGTCGCGGTCGCTGAGCAGGGGGCTGTCGACGAAGCGGCGCGGGAACTGCCCCTCGGTGAGGCCCAGCAGAAAGACATGATCGTATCGCACGGCCCGGGCGTCGAGCGCATCGAGGACGTCCACCAGCGATTCGGTCCGCGCGGGCGGGCATTGCACGACGGCAAGGGCGTCGCGGATGTGCTGGAGGGGCGCGGGGTCGGGCAGTTGGCCCAGGGCCGATTCCATCGCCGCCAGGGCCCGGAGATCACGGGCGATGCCCGGGGCGTCTCCCTGCTGGCAGATGGCGCGGGGAAGCTCCAACGCCTCGGCCAATGCGGGCAGGTCGTCCGTGGGAAGATCAAACAATCGCTGCAGCATCTCGGCCGCCTGCTCGATGCCGTCCGGGCTGGCCAGCAGGGCGGAGGGCTGGAGAGATTCGTCGTCGTTGTCGTCAGGGACGTTCTGACGCGCTCGGCGGGCGAAGCGCTCGGCGGCGTCGGCGTAGGCCTTGGCCGATGAGAGGACGTTGCCTTCGCGGATCAGCGCCTGGGCGGTGGCGACCGTTCGCCCGTCAAAATCGCCCAGGGCGCCCGGGCGGAAGTAGCTGTTGCCGATGACGGCCAGGACCGCTTCGCTATCCAACTGCGGCGCGATCGTTGCCGCCGCCAGGAGGAAGCGGACGGCCGGGGTCTCGGTGATCGCAACGGGCGCTTCGGCGATGGGGATGTCGGCATCGGCGAAGATGCGCTGAATCGCCGGACGATAGGCGGCCAGTGAGCGGGTCAGCACGGCGATCGAGCCGGCTCGGCGGCCGAGCAGCAGGCGCTTGATGCTGGCGGCGGCGGCAGCGATTTCCTGTTCGACGCCGGCGGCGACGATGAGAGAGATGTCGGCCGGCAGATCGAGGTCGCCCGGGTCATGCTCGAAGACCCGATCCCAAAGCCCGGCGACACCGCCGCGGGGCGGCAGGTCGATCGGGATCACGGATAGTTCTTCGCCGAAGGCGTTTCGCAGGCGCTCAAGCGTTCGCCCCGTCCAATGCCACAGCCGTTCGTGCCCGCCCTTAACGTGCGGGAGGGTGACCAGTAGGTGGTCGGCCCAGCCGCTCAGCAGGCGAAGGATGTCCAACTGCGTCGGCGTAAAGTCGGTGAACCCGTCGACGGCGACGACGGCTAGGTCGGCCAGGGCGGGCGGGCGACGGTCGCGGCCGGCCCAATCGGCCAGGCGGTCGCGGGCGAGCCACATCTGGCCTTCAAGGTCGTAGGCGTTGGCGGCGTGGAGCTGCTGCTGATATCGCTGGTAGACGGCGCGGAGGGCGCGTTTGGCCGGATCGTTCCCGATGACGGCCGCCAACTGGTCCGGCTCGACGGCGGCGCGTTTGAGTTCGGCGATGGCGGCGTCAACGGCGGTGACCAGCCCGCGCGTATCGACGACGGAGCGAAAGCCGTCCAGGTCGCCCTTGGCGTGGAGCTCGTCGATGATTCGCCGCAGCAGGAGTTGCCGGCGAAACGCGGTCAGTGTGGTCGCGGCCGGTTGGTCGGGGTCGTCGCAGACGATTCTCCGGGCCAGCGCGGTGAAGGTCAGCACCTGCGGCGCGACGACCACACCGGCGGCGCTTTCTGCAAGCAGGCGTCGACGCACATAGGCGGCGGTGGGGGCGTTTGGGACGATCATCATCGCCCGCGAGCGGCCGTCGGCGCTGGCGGCACTGCGGTAGAGGTCCAGGGCGGCCGCCGTCTTGCCGCTGGCGGCCGGGCCTGTCACGACGACCGTCCCACCGGGGGCGGCGAGAATCCGTTCGAGCAGCGCCGACGTTGACTTGAGCCGATCCATCGCTCGCATTGTAATCCCCGGCGCGCCCCCAGGCTACGGACGGGCGTCGCCCGGCGGTCAGAAGGCGGTCTCGTCGGGCAGGGGCTGGCCGTCGGGCGCGTCGATGCGGGTGATTGTGAATTGGCCCATCGCGGTGAGCAGTTGCAGGAGTTGGTTGGGCCCGTCGCTCTGGCCGAGCATGATGTGGGCCGTGTCGTGGTGACCCATGGCGGAGTCCAGATGGACCCATCGGCCGGCGACATAGCACCGGACCCACGCGTGGCCGACGAAGATGTTCTTGCGCTCGCCGAACTGCTCTGCGTAGGCGATGCCCTGGATGACCTGGGTGGGGGCGCCGGAGGCCCGGCACATCGCGGCCAGCAGGACGGCGAACTCGGTGCAGTCGCCCTGGCGGCTTTCGAGAACCTCGGCGGCGGAGGCGTAGCCGATGGAGAGGTCTGTTTCGAGGATGTAATCGGTGACGAATTTTTCCAGCCGCTTGAGGGCGATGGCGGCATCGGAGGCGTCGCCGACGGCCTTGCGGGCGAGGGCGACGATTCGCTTGTCGTCCGACTGAACGTATTGGCTGGGCTTGAGGGCGGCCAGCACCTCGGCGTCATCGCCGTCGTAGCCGATGGCGGCGCCGGCGGGGATGGCCGTCGGCTTGACGGTCACCCGCACGGTCCCATCGTCACCGGGCGCGACGGTCTGGGTGTCGTCGCCCGGGATGCGGAGCTGCTGTTTGGTCCGTGGGGTCAGGTGGAACGTCAGCGATTTTCTGCGCAGGGCGGGCGAAAGCTCGACGGGGCTGGCGACCAGGGACTTATTGAGGACGTCGACGACATCGTTGGGGCTGAGGGCGAACTGGCTGTCGCAGGTGACCATCTCGAGCGTCATCCCAATCAGCGGTGCGACGGATTTGAGCGCATGGAAGTCGGCGTCGACATAATCCGTCATCGTGATCTCGCCCGTGGGCCCGGCGATCGTTGCGCGGATTCGTGTCAGCGTCACCACGCGGCCGAACAGATCCACGGCTTCGGGTTCCATGACGGTGATGTCGAAGGGAACTGCCTGCATCTGGTCTGGCAGAAAGACCGAGGCCGTAAAACTCGTGCCCGCCTGCAACCCTTTGCGGCGCTGGAGCAGCCGCAGGCCTTCGTTGAGCAGGGCGCCCTCAGGCCAGTCGGCGGAGACCTGACGCTTCTGATCGCCGTTGGTGACGGTGGCCTGAATCTTGCCGTCGGTGACCACACCTTCAACCATCTGCGGGGCCATCGGCGGCATGCGGGTGACCGACTTGAACGCCAACGGCTTGCCGTCCGGCGTTTCGCGGACCTCGACGTTCGCGAAGATGGTGATGGCCGTCTCAAAGCGGTGTAGGGTGAAGCTCATCGTTTCGGTCGTCGTGACGTGCTGGGCGGTGACGATGCGGGTGCGGATCGTGTGACCGATTTTCTTGCCGTCGAGAAGGATGGCGTAATAGGTGACACGCTTCGTATCGGTCTGCTGCGCCGATACCAGCCCGGCCGTCAGTGACAGCAGCAGCGATAGACAAATAATCGATCGTCGAAACATGGCCATCTCCCTGGCGTGAGGATCGTTCTGAAGCACCGGCCCGTCATCCTACCGCAATGTCGGAGGCGGCGGCAAGGCCGCAGGCGGCGGCGTCGCGATGGCGGTGTCATTGTTCGTAGTGCCGATCGAGCACGGTGTGCCACTGGTCGGGCGTCTTGACAGCGACGAACGCCATCCGCACCGCTTTGGGGTGCGGATGTGTCCGGGCGTAGCGGATGCCGAACTTCCGCATGATCCTGGGGCCGCGCTTGGGGCCGTAGACCGTGACGGCGTGGTCGAAATGGCGTCGCAGCGTTTCGTGCTGCTCGGCGAGCGAGGGCTCGTGGGGGGGGCGGCCGGCGGCGAGATCGCGGACCTGGCGGAAGATCCATGGATTGCCCAGCGCCCCGCGAGCGGCTGTGGCGGCATCGACGCCGGTGGCGGCGAGCATGTCGATGGCGGCTTGGGCGGAGCGGACATCGCCCGAACCGATGATGACGCGGTCGGCGAAGCGCTGCTTGACCCGGGCGAGCAGGTCCCAGTCGGCCTTGCCCGAGTATTTGGCCTCGACGCTGCGGGCGTGTATGCAGATGGCCGCGGCGCCGGCGTCGAAGGCGCCTTCGGCGATCTGCCATAGCGCGGCGTGATCGCGGTCGGCTTCGTCGAACGATTTCCTGAGCTTGAGCGTCACCGGCCGGTCCACGGCGGCCAGGACGGCCTGGGTGATGGCGATGGCGCGGGCGGGCTCTTTCATCAGGTACCCGCCGCGATGTCGCGAGAGGGCCTTGCGAACGGGACAGGCGAAGTTCAGATCGATCACGTCCAGACCCATCTCCGATAATTGCACAGCGGCGGCGGCCATCTCATGCGGTTCGCCGCCGATCAACTGGCCGGCCAGGGGGTGGTCGCCATCGCACAATTGCACCAGCCGGCGGCGGAGCTTCTGGTTGAGCAGGAGGCTCTTGTCCAGGAGCATCTCGGTGGCGCAGAACGGCGCGCCCATGTCGCGACACAGCATCCGAAACGGCTGGTCGCTGTAGCCGGCCAGGGCGGCCAGCACGAGGGGCAGGTCGATCTCGATCGGGCCGATGCGAAACGGTTTCAGTTCGAACGTCACAGCTTCGATGATACTCGCTGGGCGGCCGCCGTGTCTGCCGAAAGGTAGCTGTCCGCGATGGCGGCCGCTAAGATGTCGCCGTGACATCGACTGAACCATGCCGCGTTGCGCTGGTCTCGCTGGGCTGCCCGAAGAACCTGGTGGACAGCGAGAAGATTGCCGCCCATCTGGCCGAGGCGGGCTGTTTGGTCGGGGCGCCGATGGATGAGGCCGACGTGATCGTTGTAAACACGTGCGGGTTCCTGTCGGCGGCCCGGGACGAATCGCTGGAGGTGATCACCGAGGCGCTGGCGTACAAACAGAGCGGCCAGGCGCGTCGGGTGGTCGTCGCGGGCTGTCTGGTCAATCGCGACCGCGAGGCGCTCTTCGCCGCGGCCGAGGGGATCGACGCTGTGGTCGGGGTGAACAATCGTTCCCAGATCGCCCAAGCCGTCCTGAGCGAAGGCCGGGCGACGCTCATCGGCGCAGCCGGCGATGGCGTCGGCGACGATCGCGGCCGATTTCGGCTGACGCTGCCCCACACGGCGTACCTGCGCATCTCGGAAGGCTGCTCGCGCCGGTGCACGTTCTGCACGATCCCGGCCATTCGCGGGCCCTTCCGGTCGAAGCCGCCCCAGGATGTGCTCGCCGAGGCCCGGGAATTGGCAGCTAGTGGGGCGATCGAGTTGAACATAATCGGCCAGGACACGACGAACTACGGGAGCGATCTGGCCGGCGAGACGAATCTGGCCCGGTTGCTGCGAGAGATGGACGGGATCGACGGCGTGGCGTGGATTCGCCTGCTGTACGCCTACCCGATGGGTTTTTCGGACGAGCTGGTGGACGTGCTGGCCGAGGCTGAGCACGTGGCGCCGTACGTGGACATCCCGCTGCAGCATATTGCCGATGGGATTCTCAAGCGCATGGGACGCGGCGTCCGGCGAGGCGGGATCGAAACGCTGCTGGAGACACTTCGGCGGCGTGTGGAGGGCATGACGATCCGCACGACGTTCATTGTGGGGTTCCCGGGCGAAGGGGAGGGGGAGTTCGAGGAACTGCTGACCTTCGTGGAGACGTTTCGTTTCGATGCGGTCGGTGTGTTTGAGTACTCGCCGGAAGAGGGCACGGCGGCTGTGGGTCTGGACGGCGCGGTGGCGGATGAGATCAAGGCCGAGCGGGCGCAGCGGCTGATGTTGACGCAGCAGGCGATCGCCTTCGAGGCTAACGCTGCTGCGGTGGGCCGGCGGATTGACGTGCTGGTAGACGGCGAGGATAATAGCGGGCCGTGTATTGCGCGACACATCGGTCAGGCGCCTGAGATCGACAGTGTTTGCCTGCTGACCGAGGCGCGTCCGCCCGGTCAGATCACAAGCGGCGAGGTGGTCGACTGGTTGGATTACGATCTGGTCGTCCGGCCTGACGTCGAAGACTAATCACACCCTCGGCGGCAGCGCGCCGGGGAGCGGAATCTGCTCTGCAATGAACTGGAAACTACCCAACATATTGACGGCGTCGCGGCTGCCGCTGGCGGCGGCATTTTTCGTTTTCGTCGGCCTGTACTCGTCCGATGCGCCGGAGATGAACCGGATCTGGGTGACGACGGCGTTCGTGATCTTCGTCATTGCCGGGATCACCGACTTTCTGGACGGGTTCCTGGCCAGACGGATGAAGATCATCAGCGCCTTCGGGCGGATCGTCGACCCGTTCGTGGACAAAGTGCTTATTGTGGGGTCGTTCGTCATGCTGGCCGGGTCGAACTACATGCTGGACGGCTCGGGCGCGTATAGCGATTTCGAGCGGGGCCTGCCGACGTGGCTGACGGGCGGGATGGCGTCGGCGGTGCAGCCCTGGATGGTCGTGGTGGTGATGGCGCGCGAGTTCATCATCTCGGCTGTCCGCGGGTACAGCGAGTCGCAGGGGATCAAGTTCCCGGCGACGTACGCGGGCAAGATCAAACTGTTCGTCCAGGTGGTCGCCATCGGGACGGTCCTGATTCAGGTGACGTTCGTGAGAAACGCCGAATGGGCGGTCTTGTTGAAGATCGCCGTGATCTGGCTGACGGTGCTGGTGACGGTTGTCAGCGGCCTGACCTATGTGGGCCGGGCGCGCGGATTGCTGGTGGCCGATTAGCAACGGTGCAGGCGGGACGGATGAAACTCCTCGGAAAGATCATGGCCAGCGGGTTGGGGACCGGCTACTTGCCGGTTGCGCCAGGGACGTGGGGGTCGGCGGCGGTGTTGGCCGTCTATTTGATGGTGGCCTGGGCCAGGGGCGGCGAGCGGCTCGCCAGTGGGGGCGAGCGGCTGGCGTTGGACCTGACCGTCACGATGGGGGCCGTGGCGGCGCTATCGGGGGTGTGGTGCGTTCTGCTGGGCGATTTTGTCGAACGGGTCTGGGGCGGCGAGGATCCGGGCAAGTGCACGCTGGACGAATGGGCGGGTCAGGCGGTGGCGCTGCTGTGGCTGCCGCTGCCGGCGACGGCTGGCGAGTTCACGGGCGTGGTGATCGTTGGGGTCTCGGCGTTCCTGGCCTTTCGAGTGTTCGATATTCTCAAGCCCCCGCCCGCTCGCTGGGCGGAGAAATTGCCGAGCGGCTGGGGGGTGCTGGCAGACGATCTGGTCGCCGGCGTGTACGCCAACGCGATCGTTCGCCTGGGGGTATTGGCCTTCTTCCCGGCCGGCTAGTGGGCAAGGGAGGCGGATGGGGAGGGCTCGGGGACGATGTTCTCGCAGATCAAGGCGCCGACGGTGGCCAGGATGCCGAACGTGAAGAGTCGCCATACGGTCGCCGCCACGGCCGGCTTAACGAGCGTCGACATGTCGACGGCCTGGTCGGCGCCGGCCTGCAGGTGAGCGAGAAAGAATACATACGCGCCGCCGGCCAACAATCCGGCCAGCAGGCCGGTGAAGGCGCCCAGGACCACACGCCGGGCGGGAGGGGCGCCGCCGGCCCATCTGGCCGTGACCCAGCCGGCTATCAGGGGGACGACTAGGGTCGCATACCAGATGTGGCGCTGAGCGGGGACAAAGCCCTGTCGGACGTACACCCACGAGATGGCGGCGTAGATCGCGCCGGCTGCCAGTGCGATCGGAACAAAATGCCAGTGGCGCTGGGGGAGGGCCTTTCGCTGCTTCACCCGCACGCGGATGCGACGGCGCAGCGTCAGGGAATAGTTGAAGAACAGATCGAACACACCGTGCTCCAACAGCGCCCCGTGTTCGCCGAAGACGGGGACCATGCGGGCCGCGCCCGTCGCCCAGTGGCCGGCCATGAACCGCGACAGGACGGGGTATCGATTGGCCATTTGGATCGGAAACGCCAGGTATCCGATGTATTTGAAGAACGCCAGGAACACGGCGATGTTGTAGTCCTTGAAGTTTCGCTCGCGGATCACCAGGTACAGCACATACAGGCCGCGGACAAGCGACCCGGGGGAAATCGGAACGACTTGGACGGTGGCAATGAAGGCCAACGCGATACCCCAGACCTTCCAGAAGTCATACCAGAAGTGCAGGCCCATTGACCAGGAGTAGATCATCGCCGCGATCAAGGCGACGACCTGGGAGATCGGCAAGGTGCAGACGTGAACGGCCAGCGCCTTGAGATACTTCTGCACGAACGGGTCGGGAATGTGCTTGTCAATCTGGTCGGCCTCATCGTCGGAGATGATTCTTCGCCGTAGGCCCTCGGCCAGCATCTCTCGCATCCACGTTTCGCGGAGGTCGGCGTTGAGCACCAGTTTGACCGGGCGGATGAGGATGAAGTGCAGGACGCCCAGGACATATCGGCCGTCGGTGAGGAATCGGTGGAGGCCCGCCGGCAGGACGGATAGCGGCCGATGAATCAGATACAGCCACACGTGGCGCTTGACGCGCTCTGTGTGCCGCTCGTCCAGCCGACCCGCGCGATGCCAGCCGATCAGCGCCTCGTATACGTGCGCGCGGAACGCCTTCCGCAGATAGAGGCCCTGTGTGACGATTCGGCCGTAGTGATGCCGCACGTCGGCCCGGCCCATCAGTGCGCGAAGTAGCCGAACGACAGCCGGCCCGACGGTCACCAGGGCCACCCCCGCAATACCCTCAGCCGCTGTGATGCGCCACCGGAAAAGGCAGCTCACCAGCACGACCAGGCCGGCGATCAGCGATGCGGGGGCAAGCGTCCCCAGCAGGCCAAACAGCGCCGCGGCGAAACGGTTCTTGTGGAGGACATCGGCGGTCGGTTCGTCGATGACATTGCGGATTCGCCAACTGTCGACGGCGCCGGCCAGGATCGTTCCCCACAGGCGGGGGCTATACGCCAGGCGCGGGAAGTTGTGCGTGATATCGATCTGGCTGTCTCGGTAGCGTCGCTCGGCCGTCTCAAGCTCGGCGACGACATCGGCCATGTCGCTGAAGTGTTCGTGATGAGCTTCGATGAAGCCCTTGAGTTTGGTCAGGTTGCCGCGGTCGAACTGGACCAGACTGCCGCGGCCGATGCCTTTGGCGATCAACCACACGTCGGCTGGGCTCATCGGCAGAAACGGCAGCAGCGCCAATCCGGCGCGAAAATCCACCGCCGTCAGGCCGGCCGCCGGATCGTCGCCGCCATCGTGTCGTTTGAGACAGTTGGGCTGGCTCTTGCAGGTCCACCATTCGTATTGGCGGGCCAGTTCGGGCGCTCCCATCTCGTGAAGCAGGTCGACCACGTCGGCCATGAACTGCCGCTTGGCCAGGTACTCGGGCGAGCCAAACCCGTCGCGGGGCTGGCCGACCTTCCAATGGCGGCGGCGCCCGAAATGGTCGTCCGTCTCGAACCGCCAGACGCGACCGTCGATCCACTCGCTGATTTCGCCGCAACTGCCCAGGGCCGAATCGACGAAGGTCGCGTGGATTTCGGTCACCGCCCGCTCAGATCCGAGCTTCAACCTGGCCGCCCGACGAATCAGCGTCTGCCACAGCGCCCCGGCCCGTGCGGCGGCGGGGTTGGACTGCAGCGAGAAGGGGGCCTGGAAGCCGACCGCATAGAGCGCATCGCGGAATCGCGCGGAACTTGCCCGCGGGGGCAGGAGAATCTTCAGGGCGTAACAGTCCCCAACGGCCAGGCCGGAGATGGGCCCTTCGGGGGCGTCGAGTTCGAGCAATTTGACGCGGTAGACCTGCCCCGCGTAGCCGCCGCCGACGAACCGTTCGATCCGGACCCGCATCCGCGCGGGCCGGGCCGGGGCGACGCCGGTGATATCAAACGTCAATTCCCGCCCGGCCTCATAGCGGCCGATCCGCATGGGGCGGACGATGCCCGTCTGGCCGAAGGCGGCGGTCAGATCGGCGACGGTCTGCGGAGAATATTCGACGGCCATAGGGGTTGTATCGGGCGGCGCATGTGCCGCAAGCGTTTGAAGGATAGGAAATACTAATCGTGGCGGCGAAAGGGTTCCAGCGGAAAGCTCCGCAGCGGCGCGGGGAGGCGAGGGAAGCTTGCCCAATGGCGGCCACTATGGTAACGTTCGGCAATTTTGCAGGCCAGCCTAACGGTTCCTTGGAGCATTTTGTATGCCCAGACGCACCGATCTTAAGACCATCATGATTATCGGCTCGGGGCCGATTGTCATCGGTCAGGGGTGCGAGTTCGATTATTCCGGCACGCAGGCGTGCAAGGCCCTCCGCGAAGAGGGCTATCGAATCGTCCTGATCAACTCCAACCCGGCGACGATTATGACCGATCCGCAGATGGCGGATCGCACCTATATCGAGCCGATTACGCCCGAAGCGGTCGCGAAGGTCCTCGAGATCGAGCAGTCCGAGGGCCTGGCCTTGCTGCCGACGATGGGCGGGCAGACGGGGCTGAACGTCGCCGTCGCCGTGGCCGATGCGGGCGTGCTGGAGCGGTTCGGTGTGGAGATGATCGGCGCCACCCGCGAGGTCATCCACCGCGCCGAGGATCGCACCGAGTTCAAGCGGATCTGTCTGTCCATCGGCCTGGACGTTCCGGCCAGCGGCATCGGCCACACCATGGACGAGTCGCGGCGGATCGCCGCTGAGGTCGGCCTGCCGGTGTGCATTCGCCCGGCCTACACGCTGGGGGGCACGGGCGGGGGATTCGCCTTCAACATTGAGGAGTTCGAGGAGATCGCCTCGCGCGGCCTGCGGGCCTCGCCGGTCAGCGAGATCCTGATCGAACAGTCCGTGCTCGGCTGGAAGGAGTACGAACTGGAGGTGATGCGCGACAAGGCCGACAACGTCGTCATCGTCTGCTCGATCGAGAACATCGATCCGATGGGCGTGCATACGGGCGATTCGATCACCGTGGCTCCGGCCCAGACGCTGACGGACAAGGAATACCAGCGGATGCGCGACGCTGCGCTGGCCATCATCCGCGCAATCGGCGTCGAGACCGGCGGCAGCAACATCCAGTTCGCCGTCGACCCGGAGACGGGGCGGATGATCGTCGTCGAGATGAACCCCCGCGTCAGCCGAAGCTCGGCCCTGGCCTCCAAGGCCACCGGGTTCCCGATCGCCAAGATCGCCGCCAAGCTCGCCGTCGGCTATACGCTGGACGAGTTGGCCAACGATATCACTGAAAAGACGCCCGCCTGCTTCGAGCCCACCATCGACTACGTGGTGACCAAGATCCCGCGGTGGACGTTCGAGAAATTCCCCGAGGCCGACGAGACCCTCACCACGCAGATGAAGTCCGTCGGCGAGGCGTCGTCCCGGCAGAGCAGCTCGATCGTCCGCGCCCTGTCGGCGGCGGAAATGCCGGTGGTGATCCCCGTCGCCGCGTCCACCGTCACGGTGAAAGCCGTCCCGTAGCGCGAGGTGTTCTCGGAGGCCTGAGGGTACAGGGCCAGGGCGTCGGCCTTCTCGGCCGTCATCGGCGTGCAGATCAACCCGCGCCCGAACCGGGCCATGAAGTTGACCGCCTCGGGGGTGGCCTTCTCGGCGGCGCAGACCAAGTCCCCCTCGTTCTCGCGCGACTCGTCGTCCACCAGCACGATCAGCTTGCCGGCCCGGACGTCCTGGAGGATATCCTC
>LAZR01000550.1_pt1 | contig 28459 bp, 26 predicted proteins | sample 329461 | NCBI WGS metagenome assembly LAZR01 (sample SAMN03002196, study PRJNA259156) | marine sediment metagenome | biome: sea floor; feature: Hydrothermal impacted sediments; material: marine sediment; isolation source: Loki non-amplified sample from Loki's castle hydrothermal vent sediment ...
ACTCAAGATATCGCCCATCCCCAGAATCCGGGAAGCCATGCGGTCAGGATGGAAAACTTCGAGCTTATCGAATTTTTCCCCCACACCTATGAATTTTATAGGCTTGCCTGTCACTGTAACTATCGACAAAGCTGCTCCTCCTCTTGCATCGCCATCGAGCTTGGTTAAAATAACGGAAGTCAACCCAATTTTTTCCTCAAAGACTTGGGAACTTTTCACTGCATCCTGACCGGTCATAGAATCCCCCACATAGATCACTTCTGCGGGTTTGAGAATATCTCTCACCATTCGAAGTTCCTTCATAAGGTCATCATCTACATGAAGTCTCCCTGCTGTATCGACGATGAGAGGATCAAAACCTCGGTTTGTGGCATGCTTGAGGAGCTCTTTGAGAGCTTCGGGAGGAGAAGACATTTGCTCTTTTGTCATTTCGTAAAAGGGGAGGTTGAGCATTTTGGCAATCATTTTCATTTGCTCTTGAGCAGCTGGCCTCTTCAGATCAAATGAGACAAGAAGAGGATTTTTCTTGAGATTCAAAATCCACTTTGCGAGTTTTCCGCAGGTTGTTGTTTTCCCAGAACCTTGAAGCCCGACCAGCATGAAAATTGATGGGGGATGGCTCGAAAATTCCAATTTTTTTGCTTCCTGTCCTAAAATGGAAGTCATCTCATCTCTTACTATCTTGATGACTTGCTGAGCAGGAGTAAGACTCGAGAGAACTTTCTCGTCCAGTGCTTTATATCTGACTCTCTCTTCAAATTCTTTCACAACTCGATAGTTAACATCAGATTCAAGAAAGGTTAGACGAATCATCCTTAAGGCCTCAGCCATGTTTTTTTCAGTGATTTTTCCTTCACCACGGAGAAATTTCATAACCTTTTGAAGGCGATTCGATAATTGATCAAGCATCTTCTTCCTCCGAACTCAGGCCCTACTATCGAGAAGAAAAACTCCTCTACATTTTACTGTCCAGATTCTGTCATAATAAGGCCTAACCCCAGTAAAGTCAACGTATTAAGGGGACATTCCCCAAAACATGGAAGCATTTCCAAATCCGTGATGACTGATTGCTAAGGTATAGGTTTTGGGAAATAGTTGCAGCGACCATTGAAGAAAGGCTCAGGCTATATGGTAAAAAAACACGTTGCTTTTGCCCCCAGAATAAATGCAGAATAAATGGGGCCAGGCTCCATTTTGCAAGAAAGAAGACATTCTCAACTTGAAGACATAACAACAGAAAATGGAGCCTGGCCCCTTTTTCTCCGCCTTTTTCTCCGATAATGTTTGAGCGGCATGAGTTACGCAGACCCCGAGAAGAGCGAATGGAGAATGGCGTTAAAAATCTGAAGGGGAGCGAAACTATTTGCCAAAACCTTTTCTAATCACGGAACTGGAAATGCTTATAACCCATTTGACTACTTGACATTTTTTCGTATTGTGATTAATGTATTACTAATTTTTTTTAAAAGTGTTATAAAGAGGACCATGAGGTTCCTATCTAATGCATGTTAAGGAAATGATATGAGTTTGAAGATAGACTACAAAGAGATAAATAAACTCATACGTCTTATGGAAGAGAAAAACTTGTCTCTCTTCGAACTGGAGGTAGAGGGGCTGAAGATCAAAATCGGCAGAGACCTCGCCTCTGCTTTTGCATCTGAATCCGCTCCTGCTCTCAAGGCATCTAAAGATCCAGGAACAAAAGCAAGCAACACACCTTTAGAGGCCACACCACAGGAAGGAAAGAATGATCTTTACTACATCACATCTCCTATGGTCGGAACTTTTTACAGTGCTCCAGAGCCCTCTTCCTCTCCTTTCGTTGAAATAGGTGACCCCGTGAAGAAAAACCAAACTCTCTGTATTATTGAAGCAATGAAATTGATGAATGAAATTGAATCAGAGGTTGATGGTACTCTCAAAAAAATCTTTATCGAGAATGGAAAACCTGTCGAATACGGGCAAAGATTGTTTGCCATCCAGCCACTCTCCTAATCTTAGATGTTTTCTAAAATCTTAATTGCAAATCGTGGGGAGATTGCCCTGCGCATTATCCGGGCAGCCCGAGAATTGGGCTTTAAAACTGTAGCTGTCTTCTCTGAGCCAGACAGAAATTCTCTGCACACCCTGCTTGCCGATGAGAAAATCTGCATAGGCCCTGCTAAAGCCTCTGAAAGCTATCTCAACATTCCCAATCTCCTTAGTGCGGCTGAGATTACTAAAGCCGATGCCATTCATCCTGGCTACGGATTCTTAGCGGAAAATCCCCGTTTCCCTGAGATCTGTGAAACTTCAAGCATAACTTTTATCGGTCCTCCCGCTTCTCTCATGAGGCTCATGGGAGATAAAAATAGAGCTCGCCAAGAGATGGAAAAAGCCAAATTACCCGTTATTCCTGGAGACGATAAAATTATTGAAGACATATCTGAGGCCAAAAAAATAGCTAAAAAAATCGGATACCCTGTTATCATCAAAGCAACGGCGGGTGGCGGAGGAAAAGGTTTGAGAGTTGTCCGCTCTGTAGCTAATCTGGAAGATCAGTTTTCCATAGCCCAAAATGAGGCTAACGCCGCTTTTGGTGACTCTTCTATCTATATGGAAAAATATTTGTCCAACGCCCGCCACATAGAAATTCAGGTGATCGGCGACAAAAAGGGAAATGTCCTCGCTTTTGGTGAAAGAGAGTGCTCCATCCAGAGAAAACACCAAAAACTACTGGAAGAGACACCTTCTCCATTCATAGATGAAAAATTACGGAGAAAGCTGATTAAAGCTGTCCAGGAGGCAGCCCATTTCATAGGCTATCAGAGTTTAGGGACATTTGAGTTCTTAGTGGATGAGAGAAAGAAATTCTATTTTATGGAAGTCAACACGCGCGTACAAGTCGAACATCCTATTACAGAAATGGTCTACGCTATCGATCTGATCAAAGAGCAGATCAAAATAGCTGCAGGCGATAACCTCTCCATCTCCCCTCATTTGAGATTAAGCGGTCATAGTATCGAATGCCGGATAAATGCAGAAGATGCGGAAACATTTATTCCTTCCCCCGGAAAGATTGACTTTTTGGTTTTTCCAGGAGGAGAAGGTATCCGAGTGGATTCCGCAGCCTATAGCAACTGGCAAATTCCCCCTGACTACGACTCTCTTATTGCGAAAATTGTGGCGAAGGCCCCAACACGAGCAGATACGATCAAAAAAATGATAGTTGCTTTAGAGATGACAATTATTGCCGGCATAAAAACAAACATTCCTCTTCACTTGAGTATTCTCTCCAACTCGGATTTCATCAAAGGAGATTACGATATCCAGTTTATGGAAAACTTCCTCGGCAAAAAGAATTCATCAAGAAAAAAAGAGTAGATAAATTGTAACTTCAAAATCACCGGAATTATCGCCGACAACATTCTCATTGATCCCCAAAAAAAGTCGCCCGCTTATTGGCATCCTGACTTGATTTGCCGAACCTATATAAAACTTTTCAATGATTTCGTGGCGAATCTCTTCACCAGTTTCCTCGTCGACTTCAATAGAAATTAGCCAGACAACCTTCCCGATTAAAGCCCCAATATTTTTATCTGAAATGGGCTGCTGCATGGTTTTACGATCCATGCCATCAGGTCCACACCATGCCATCGGGTTGCCTCTCTGAAGAGAAATTTGCCTCTGTGCGCTAAAATAAATTTCCTGATCTTCTTTCACTTCAAGGCCTGTATCTATCCAATCCACACTACCTAAAACAGTTATTTTAGAAACTTCCTTCCACTCTAAACCGGAACTTTCTTCCTGTTCTTTGGCGAAAACCTCTTCCTTATTCAAAACAGAGTTTTCAACTGAAACACTGCTTGAAACGAAAAAGAAGAACAAAGAAGGAACAACTAGCAGTAACCATCGCATAACAACAAGCAAACTTCCTTTAGCTCCGGACCTTATCACAGTCTTTCTCTTATTGCTCATTTTATCCTTTTCTTGTTACTTATTTTATCCTTTTCTCTTTCATTTGTATATTCTAATCAAATTCTCTGCCTTTGCTGTTCATTCTATACTTTAACATTTTCCATTTGAAGCACATCCACCATCTGCTGGTGAATTAAACCGTTTGTCGTCAAAATTTCTGAATCAAAAATGCTGAATTCGTGATTCTTAAAATCAGAAATTCGGCCTCCTCCCTCCTGGGCAACCAAGGCCCCTGCAGCTATATCCCAAGGCTGAAGCTTCAATTCCCAGAAACCATCAAACCTCCCACAGGCCACATAGCAGAGATCCATCGCCGCAGAACCACAGCGCCGGATCCCCTGGACTCGAGTCAAGAAATTATTAAAATGGACGATGTTGTTCACTTCGCTCACCCGAATATCATAAGGAAATCCCGTGGCTATAAGGCTCTTATCCAAATCATCAACATAAGAGACCTTAATCTCTTTTCCATTGAGAAACGCGCCTTCTCCCTTTATTGCCGAGAACATCTCTTTCCTCATGGGATCATAAACCACACCGAGAACGATCTCCCCTTTTCTCTCCAATGCTATTGACACACAGAAAATAGGGAAGCTATGAGCATAATTTGTCGTACCATCAAGAGGATCAAAAATCCACCTAAATCCTGCTCCTTCTTTTTTATTCAACCCTTCCTCCCCCAGAAAATCATGGCCAGGAAAACAGGATGAAAGATGCTTGAAAATTGCCTCCTGGGATTGATGATCAAAATTAGTGACCAGATCGACAGTCCCTTTATAAAATATTGTGCTGGACTTATCGATATTCTCACTGAGGATTCGCCCGGCCTTTTGAGCAGCGTCTTTTGCAGCTTCTAAATATCTGTCCATGTTCATGGCCTCCCAATATTACCAACTCTCGACTTTTCTATCAACCTCTTCAGGGTCAGACCCCTATGAACCTTTTGCCTTTTCAGTCGTATTATAATATGATAATGCAATCTGAGAGAAAGAGGAAATGAACAAAAAAAGAAGCTTCTTCAAGAGGAAAAAAAAGGCAATCATAATTTTTACTGTAATCATATTTATCGGGATTATTATTATCTTCAACCTCCGATCACAAAGAGAAAAAAGCATAAAAGTGACTGTAGAGAAGGCTGAAAAGCATGACTTGACTTCGAAAATCTCGGCATCGGGAGAAGTTAAGCCCAAAAAAAATGTGAATATTAGCGCTCATATACCAGGAAGGATTGTCAAAATAGGGGTGGAGGAAGGTCAAAGCGTTAAGGCAGAAGATTTTCTTCTGAAACTTGACTCAACTCAATACCAAGCTAATGCTGACCGGGCCCAAGCTCTCATTCATTCTTACAGAGCTGAGTTTATAAGGGCCGAGGCAGAACTGAAAAAAGATAAAAGCTCCTACAAGAGATATCAGAAACTTTTTGAGGAAAAACTTATCTCCGAAGAACAACTGGAAGCAGCCGAGGCTCAATATGATATCTCTAAAGCACAGCAACAAGCCATCATGTATCAAATCGACCAGGCCCAAGCATCTCTTCAAAGCGCCTTGGATGACTTGAGCAAAACGGCCTACAGCTCTCCTATTGATGGGATTATCACAAGCCTTCGAGTTGAAGAGGGGGAAATCGCCATGATCGGCACGATGAACAACCCCGGTACAATTCTGATGACCATCGCCGACCTATCTGTGATGGAAGTAGAGGTTGAAGTTGACGAAACAGACGTCATCGGAGTCGAGATCGGACAGCAGGCTGAGGTAAGAGTCGATGCCTTCCCTGACCAGGACATCAAAGGAAAAGTGACTGAAATCGGAAGCTCTGCTCTTCAAAAAGTGACTTCATCCGAAGAATCTAGGGATTTTAAGGTTATCATAACCCTGGAGAATCCCCCAGAGAACCTTAAGCCTGGCCTCTCAGCCACAGCAGATATCATCACCGCTGAAAAAACAGACATCCTTGCTATCCCGATTTCCGCTTTAGTTTTAAGAGAAAAAGAGGAAAAGGAAGGAGAAAAAAATGATGAACAAGAAGAAGGAGTCTATGTCGTCGAGGAAAATCGGGTGAAATTTTTTCCTGTGGAAAAAGGAATTATGGGTGAGATGATGATAGAAATCACCACTGGGCTTGAAGAAGGACAAGATATTGTTGTCGGTCCCTATAGCGCACTCCGCCAGCTTAAAGACGATATGCTTATCAAACCAGAAGAAAAGAAAAAAGAAGAATAATGGAACGCAACAACAACATCATTATCTCCGCAGAGAACCTCTGGAAAATATATCAATTGGGAAGGCAGGAAGTTAATGCCCTCCGCGAGGCGACATTCACTATTTCCCAGGGAGAATTTGTAGCCATCATGGGCCCCTCCGGTTCTGGAAAGTCAACCCTCATGAACATACTGGGATGTCTCGATACTCCCACAAAGGGAAACTATCATTTGAGGGGGAAATTGGTCAGCACGTTAGATGATAACGAACTCGCTTACATCCGCAATAACGAGATCGGTTTTGTCTTTCAAGTCTTTAACCTCCTCGCCCGAGCCACTGCTTTCCATAACGTGGAACTCCCCCTTATTTACAAAGGAACCCAGAAGAAAATAAGGGAAGAAAAGACACGTAAAGCACTGGAAATGGTAGAGATGTCGGATAGAATGAATCACCGCCCCCCTGAACTCTCGGGAGGTGAAAGGCAGAGAGTGGCTATTGCCCGCGCTCTTGTTAATGAACCTTCTCTCCTCCTTGCAGATGAACCTACGGGTAATCTTGACTCCAAAACAGGGGAAGAGATCATCAACCTCTTTCGCAAAATACATTCTCAGGGAAACACCATCATTGTGGTCACCCATGAGAGAGAAATTGCCGAGCACGCTCACCGGATAATATTCTTAAAAGATGGAAGGATTGTAAAGGAAGAACGGAAAGGAAAATAATACATGGATCTTTTCAATCGTCTCCAAGGAATATTATTCAACCCGAAGGTAACACTGAAAGCTATTTCAGAAAAACCAATCTGGATTGATGCCCTCATTATTCTCCTCATCGCCTGGGTTCTTTTTAGCTTCATTATAGCTCCTTATGCTCAAAAAGATCAGCTTAAGATACTTAAAAACAACGACAAACTCATAGAAAGAATGGGGGAAGATAGATTCAACGAGATGATCGAACGTGCAGAAAATCCTTCTCAGGCCAGCATCATCCTCCGCAACTTGGTCCTTAATCCTGGAGGTTTACTCATCGGTTTTCTCTTCTCGAGCTTGATTATTCTTGCCATGAGCCGGATGTTTTCCACAGAAGGAAATTACAAACAGATTTTCTCAGCCATACTCCACGCAAACTTCATCGACAAAATCCTGGGCAATGCCCTGCGCCTGGTCCTGATTCTCACCCGAAAATCTGTTATGCAGACCACCACAAGCCTGGCACTTTTCTTCCCAAAACTGGAAATGACTTCTCCCACCTTCATTATCCTGAGCCAGATTGACTTTTTCCAGATCTGGCTCTTTGGAATCCTCGGCTATGGCCTCTCTTCTATCTTCAAAATTGAATTAAAAAAAGCCCTTATCCTATCTTACACTTTTTGGGTTCTAAAAAGTCTTCTCTACATTGCTTTAGGCCTCTTGGGCGCGAAATATATGGGATAAAGCCCGCTTTCCGTTTGACATGAAGTCCGTTCATTTATAAGGTATCTTTATGGAAGAATGCGGGTTTCAAGGAAATCTGGCTGATATTCCCTTCGTTCAACTTCAATTCAGCATCTGGCAGAGAGAAAAATCTGGCTACTTAAAACTGAGAAAAATAAAGTCGAAAAGAAATTGTATCTTGAAAAGGGCAAGATAGTAGTAAAGCGAGGCACATTTCCTGAAAAAGATTTCCTTAAAAAATTAGCCAAAAAAACCTCGGGCAATAAACACGAACAAACGCATGTCAAAAACCTAGGAGAATAGAGAAATGGAATTGAGGAGAAAACAGATTCTCGCTCTTTTAATTTTTATAACTCTCCTTGTACTTCTCCTGCTGATAAAAATTGGAATCTAAAACCAAAAATCTCATCATTGTTCTAGGTCCTACTGGAGTGGGCAAAAGCTCCACCGCAGTGAAACTGGCAACAAAATTAAAAGGAGAAATCATAAATTGTGATTCAATGCAGGTCTATAAAGACTTCGATATCGGAACAGATAAAATTCCCTTGGAAAAAAGAGGCAATATCCCTCATCATCTCCTGGATGTTGTGAGCCCCTCGACCCAATTTACGGCAGCAGACTTCGCCCGGTTGGCTTTAGAAACAGCAAATGCTGTCTTGAAGAAAAAAAAACTTCCTTTCATCGTCGGAGGAACCGGTTTATATTTAAAGGCCCTCCTCAACGGTCTTTTCCCAGGAGGAGGAAGTGACCCATCGATCCGCCAGAAACTGGAAAGGGAAGCCACGAAGAAAGGGCTGGATACCTTAAGAGAGAAACTAAAGGAAGTCGATCCTGTCTATTATCAAAAAATTGGAGAGAAAGATAAAGTCAGGATAATACGGGCTTTAGAAGTCTTCTACTCAACTCGAAAACCTTTATCTAAACAATTTTTGAACACTGAATCTTATGTTAAAGATTTTAATATAATAAAAATTGGGCTAAAATTAGAAAGAAAGGAAATTTACACGAGGATTGAAGAAAGAGTAGATAAAATGTTCGAAAGAGGGATAACGAGAGAAGTGCAAGAGCTTCTCCAGAAAGGAGTTGATAAAAATTCTCCTCCCTTTCGTGCACTTGGCTACAAATATGTCTTAAAACTTCTTAAAAAAGAAATCCCTCTGGAAGAAGCCATAACTTTGACCAAAAGGGATACGCGCCACTATGCAAAAAGACAGATGACATGGTTCAGGAAAATGGAGGGAATCAAATGGTTTTCTCCCCAGGACTTCCCTTCTATCCTGGAATATGTTAAGAACAACTTAAATTAAAATGGAAAAAGCCATCCTGGTCCATCTCGCAACAAACAAGATAGAAAAACGAGATGCAGAAGAATCCATGCAGGAGCTGAAGGAATTAGCTAGGACAGCCGGAGCGCAAGTCGCCGGAGAAATATTCCAATTCCGGCCAGAGATCAGTCCGAAATATCTCATAGGAAAAGGAAAAGTATCAGAAATTATTCGCTCGAAGGAAGAAACTCAGGCCAACCTTATCATTTTCGACCATAACCTCAGCCCTATCCAGCAGCAAAACCTGGAAGATGAGATTCAGACTAAGGTCATAGATAGAAACCAGCTAATCCTTGATATATTCGCCCAACGAGCCAGAAGCAAGGAGGGAAAACTTCAGGTAGAGCTTGCTCAACTCAACTATCTCCTTCCGCGTTTGTTGGGTAAAGGAGAAGCCCTCTCACGGTTAGGAGGAGGTATCGGTACACGTGGCCCTGGGGAGAAAAAACTCGAAGAGGACAGGCGGAGAATTAAGGATAGAATATCCAAGATAAAAAAGGAAATGATTAATCTTCGAAAAAGACGAGCCGCTCAAAGAAAAAGCAGAAAAAAAAGTCCTGTTCCAGTTGTTTCGCTTGTGGGATACACGAATACAGGAAAATCTACCTTATTCAACTGCCTCTCCAGGGAAAAGATGTTCACCTCTCCGCAGCTCTTTGCAACTCTGGATCCAATCCTTCGCCGGGTGAGTTTCTCGGACGGCCTTTACTTTTTCCTGAGTGACACGGTCGGATTCATCAAAAAAATCCCTATTGAGCTGATAACTTCCTTTAAGGCCACTTTAGAGGAACTTAAGGAGGCTGATTGCATCCTCCACATCATTGATATAACTTCAGTCAACTATGAAAGTCAGGTCGATGCAGTAGAAAAAACTCTTTCCAAGATAGGAGTTCCCGACATCCCTGTTGTTAAAGTTTTTAATAAAGTCGATCTTTTACCTGCACATGAAGAGCTTTTAGAGAAAAATAGACACTCTGATAGCCCCGTCATCTATGTCTCAGCAAAAACAGGAGATGGAGTCCAAACCCTGAAAGAGCGCCTCAGGTCTTTACTCTTTAAAAACCTGGAATTATTTTATTTGTGTATTCCCAAATCAAAAAGAGAATTGATCCATTCTTTTTCGAAATGGACTATGATATTAAAAAGAAGAGAAAACGGCGATTATTTTGAGTTGAAGATTATGGCCAATCCACGCTCAATTCTGATTTACTCGCCTTATATAAAAAGAGGAGAAAAAAATTGGTGAAAAAAGCATTCAAAACTTTTTTACTCTTTATATTTTTTTGGTCATGTGCAACCTATCAACCTCCACCTATTTCCCTTTATATAGAAAGCCTTCCTGCTTCCATCGTGGCAGAGTTTTCCCTTGAGGAAAGAATTCTCGCAGAAGAAGCCTGGGAAACTTTGAATCAAGGGGAAGGGAAAAAAGCCGAAAAACAAATCTCAAAGATGGGAGCTCAAAATCCAATTTATAACGTAGGTTTAGCCTACTCCTATTTTCTGCAAAACAGACTTCAGAGGGCTGAAGAATTCTTTAAAGCAGCCCTGAAAGAACTTCCTGACATGACTCTTATTCACTCAGGCCTAGCCCAGATTTATCGAGAAAAAGGACGGGATGACCGGGCATTTGCTGAATTCAGGGAAATTCTCAAAAGAGAACCAGAGCATCCCTGGGCTAAGCAGCAATATGAAACCTTTAAAAACAAAAAGTTTGATGAATCTCTTTTGGAAGCAAAACTTGCCATCGCTGCGGGAGATTCGGAAGGAAGTAAAAAAGCTTATCTTAAAGCTCTCTATTACGCACCTCAATCCACAGAAGCCCACCTCGTGCTTGCTGACATCTACAAAAAGGAAAACAAACTTCAAAATGCCCTGGTTCATCTCTTAGCTGCAAGCTCGAGTGAACCAACGAACACAGAGATACTAAAAGATTACGCAGAAGCACTCTACCAGGCAGCTCAGTATACAAAAAGTCTTAGAATCTATGAAAAACTGCTATATTTAGAGCCGGAAAACAAACAAATAATGAATAGAATCGAAGGCATTAAAAACAGGTTAGGGATTTATGAACTTCCCACAAGATACAATTCCATCGCCTTCTCAGAAGCCGTCTCTAAGGAAGAAATAGCCGCTCTCCTTGTGGTCAAGTTCAAAGGAATATTTGATGAGGCCCCGGGCACCCCTCCCATTATCATCGATATTGCAACCTCTTGGGCATCACAATTCATCCTTCAAGTAACTTCATTGGGTATTCTGGATATCTATCCCAATCACACTTTTCAACCGAAAAAGATTGTTACCAGGGCAGAGATGGCAGAAATTCTCCTTCGTTTAATAAACTATTTGGAAAAGAAAGGATACAAGTTTTTCCATCAGATCCCACCAGAAAGAATCCAAATCTCAGATGTTGCCTCCCACAACTACTATTATAATGCGATTATCCAGATTATTTCCTATAATATCATGGATCTCTCTCTAAATAGAGAGTTTAATCCGGACCTTCCTGTATCAGGGCAAGAATCCATAAGGCTCTTGGATATTATCTTAGCTTTGATTAAATAAATCACTTTTTTTTAGGCATTGAAAATTATCGTTAGATGAGGATAGAAGAGAAAAATAGCTTACTAAATCTTCCCAATATTCTCAGTCTCTTAAGGATTCTTCTTATTCCTGTCTTTCTGGCTTTAATGATCCGGGGAAAAATTATGGCAGCATCTGCTGTTTTCTTCTTTGCAGGCTTCACAGACGTCTTGGATGGCGCCGCAGCCCGACTCTTACATCAAAAAACAAAAATTGGCGCTTTACTTGATCCTGCAGGAGACAAATTACTCATGACCTCGGCTTTCATCGTTCTGGCTATTCCTTCTCTCAATTCTCCCCACATCATTCCTCTTTGGCTAACGATTGCTGTTATCAGCCGTGATCTGTTCATAGTCTCGAGTGCTTTCGCCCTCTACAAACTGCGAGGTCAAAAAACTTTTCTTCCCTCCTTCTGGGGAAAATCAAGCACGGTCTGTCAGTTCATAGTTTTGGTCCTCGTTCTTTTCTTCAACTCCTTCCAAATATCGTTCCCCTACTTACGGTTGCTCTATTTTTTGACTCTCGCACTCACTCTTCTTTCGGGAGCGCATTATTTCTACATTGGCTTCAAAATTATTTCCGTCCCCAAGAAAAGCTAAATTATGTATAAGGAGAATTCCTATGACTAAAATGGAAAAGATAGCAAAGAGAATCGACAGCTACCGCAACGAAATGATAGATATGCAGATTAAACTCTGTGCTAAGCCGTCCATCTCCCCGGCAATTGGAGGAGAAGGGGAAGTCGGGAAGGCAGAGATCTTGATTGATTTCCTAAAGAAAAACGGATTTAGCGATATTGAGGTTATCAAGGCATCTGATCTTGAGGCTCCCTCTGGATATCGTCCGAATATTCTCAGCTTTTTCAAAGGGAAAAGCTCTTCCAAGACAATATGGATAATGACGCATATGGACGTTGTTCCTCCTGGAGAATTGGCTCTGTGGAGAGGAGATCCATTCAAGGCCTGGGTGGAAGAAGGGAAAATTTACGGGCGGGGAGTTGAGGACAACCAGCAGGACATGGTGGCTTCTCTTTATGCCATTAAGGCGTTTCATGAGGAAGGCATTGAGCCGAATTATAATATAGGCATAGCCTTGGTAGCAGATGAGGAGACTGGAAGCGGGAAAGGGATTGAATATGTTCTCCATAATACCAACGCCTTTCGAAAACAGGACTTGATCATTGTTCCAGATGCGGGAAACGAAGATGGAACGATGATCGAAGTCGCCGAAAAAAGCCTTCTCTGGCTTAAATTTAAGACTTTGGGCAAGCAGGCCCACGGTTCTACTCCAGAAAAAGGGATCAACAGCTTCAAGGCCGCCTCTTTTCTGGTCACTGAGTTAAACAATCTCTATAGGATGTTCCCAGATAAAGATCCCCTATTTGATCCACCAATCTCCACCTTTGAACCAACTAAGAAAGAATTTAATGTCCCTAATATTAATACAATACCAGGGGAAGATATTTTTTATATGGACAGCCGTATATTGCCAAGATATACGATCGAAGAAGTTGAAGAGAAAATCAAAGAAATGATTGATAATATCCAAAATGAATTCAAGGTGAAAATAATCTTAGAGACGACTCAGAAGGCTCCCGCAGCCCCTCCGACTTCAGCAGATGCGCCAGTGGCCCAGGCTTTAAAGCGAGCGATTAAAGCAATCTACGGAAAAGAAGGAAAGGCTACCGGGATTGGAGGAGGAACAGTAGCAGCCCTCTTCAGAAGAGACAACTTCAGCGCAGTTTGCTGGGCTAAGGTCGATGACACTGCCCATCAGCCCAACGAATACTGCATTATCGATAATATGATAGGCGACGCTAAAGTATTCGCGCACATTTTTCTACAAGAATAAAAAACAATATCTGTACGGGTTTGATAAATCAAATACCTACAAAAAATTTCCAAACAGTTAAGGAGGCCAAAAATTGAATAAATACATACTTGTTCTCACAACAGTTCCAGATGAAAAGACCGGCCATACAATAGCTGAGCAGTTAGTAAAAGAAAGGCTGTCTGCCTGCGTGACAGTCTCCGCAGCCTCGCAATCCTTTTACTGGTGGCAAGGGAAAATTTCAAACGAAAAAGAACACATTCTCTTCATTAAAACCAAAACCGCCCTCTTCACAGACCTTGAAAAAAAAATAGAAGAGATTCATCCGTATGAGGTCCCGGAAATTATTGCTCTTCCCTTTCTTGAGGGCTCTGCAAAATACTTGAATTGGATAGAAAAAGAAACAAAGGATTAAGAATATTTTCTCTGGATATTTTGGGCAACTTTTACAGTATTAAGATGGATGGAAACTGTATCATTCACGTGGGTGGCATAACCTCCTGCAAAAAGAATAGCCACTGGAATGCGTAACTTACGGGCTTCCTCAATCACAATCCTGTCTCGCTCTCTGAGACCTTCAATAGTCAACCTCAAGCCTCCTAATTGATCCTTTTCATAAGGATCTGCCCCTGCAAGGTAAAAAATCAAATCAGGTTTAAAATCTTGATAGAGCCGGGGAAAGTTAGAACGGAGCTTTGACAGGTATTTTTCGTCTCCATCTCCGGTCCACAGGCCTACATCCACCGAGCTTGAAGGCTTTTGGGCGGGATAATTATCCATTTGATGGATAGAAAAGGTGAAGGCATAGTCTCTTTTGCTAAAAATAAAAGCGTTTCCATTCCCCTGATGGAGGTCACAATCAACCACCATAACCTTTTCGACCTTCCCTTCCTTTTTCATTTTCTCTAAAGAAACTGCTACATCATTCAGAACACAAAAACCTTCCCCATGGTCAGGAAAAGCATGATGAAATCCTCCCCCAATATGCACCGCTAATCCATCCTCTAATGCCTTTTCAGCAGTAAGAATTGTCCCTCCCACAAACAGGAAAGCAAATTTCAAAAGTTCAGGAGAATAGGGAAGCTCAAGGCTTAATATCTCAGAATGAGAAAGATCTCCAGTTTCCAATTTCTTCAGGTACTTTGGAGTATGAACAAGAAGGAGGTCTTCCTTTCCGGCGAGCTGAGGAGAGAGAAAATTTTCTTTTTTTGCTCCCCGCCGAAGAAGGGCTTCGTAGATAAGCTTGTATTTCACAACAGGAAAAACATGCTCACCAAGGTCAGCCCAATAATTATCACTGTAGATAAACCTGAAAGGAAATATTTGTTTCCGGAAGGCCCTTAGTATTTTTATCAAGGGAAACATGATTTAATACATATCAAAATAATTCTGAGGACACAATACTTTTTATGGGTCAGGCCTGATCCCAAGGGAGCAAGTCTATTTCCCAAAACCTTCTCCAGTTACGGATTTAGAGATGCTTCCTGACCACATTTATTTCTTGAAATTTGTTAAAAAATGAATTAGCCTGAATTACTCATAAAAAATGCCGATGCTTTCTGCAATTACAGCAATATCAAAAAGATATCCTGATTTTGCTGTAGATCCTGATAAACACTTATTCGAAAAGAAGCTATCTATATTAATCGGCATTTTTTCCCTGGTGGCGACTAGTGAATAATCCAGGTTAGTTTTATAAAAGCTTAATTTAAGATTTTTAAGTTCGGAAGGTATCATAAATGGGTTTAAAGAAATTCGCTGTCAGCCTCGCCCCTACTCCCCTGGTCAAGCTTTTTGCCAGCCCTTATGTGGCGGGTGACAGCAGTGGAGCAGCAGTAGATGCCGCCCAAAAGTTATGGGATGAGAGGCGCGTGTGCTCCACCATAGACATGCTGGGTGAGGAAATGAAAAGCGATGAGGAAGTTCAGTACTCTGTCGATGTATACGAAACGCTTATCGATGCCCTGGGTACCCAGGATTATGCAACCATTTCCTTAAAGCCCACTCAGCTGGGCAACCACCGTGGGATGGAGAACTGTCAAAAAATCATCGAGGGAATTGTCCGACAAGCAGAAAAGTATAACATCAAGGTAACTCTAGATATGGAGGACAATTCCTTTACCGATATGACTCTGGATATCTTCCGTGCTTTGAATAAGGATCATCCGACTTTTGGGACAGTGCTGCAATCACGTCTTTTTCGCACAGACGATGACATAATATCCTTAAAAGGTTTGAACGCCCGCATCCGTATTTGCATTGGCATCTACAATGAACCAAAAGAAATAGCTCTTCAGAGTAAGTCTGAAATGAAGAGAAAGCTGCTTCAGCAGGTTGAACTTTTGTTCAAGGAAGGTCATTACCCTGAGATCGCCACTCACGATGAAGCAGTCATAAATGAAGCCATCGACATTGCCGAAAAGCTGAACATAAAAAAAGATCAATACGAAGTTCAGATGCTTAAGGGTGTCCCCAAGCGAGCCTTCCAGGATGAGCTTATTCAAAACGGCATCCTTGTCCGCCTTTATGTTCCATTTGCCCAAGAATGGAAATATGCCACAGCCTACTGTAAAAGAAGACTGGCTGCCAATCCGGCAATGGCTGCTTACATTTTTAAGAATATTTTGCAGAAGATAGCCGGCAGGCGTTAGGTGTCGCTTAAAGCGGCAATGTCGACTCGTGAATAATTCAGGCTAATTATCAGGAGTTCTTGGCTTTCTCCATTAAAGTAATTTGAGCTGCGGCCAGACGAGCAATCGGAACCTGATAGGCAGAACAGCTTACGTAGTTGAGGCCGATCTTATGACAGAAGAAAATAGAGCGTGGATCCCCTCCATGAACACCACATATACCGATCTTTAAGTCGGGCTTTGTCTTTCGTCCCTTCTCAACAGCCATTTTCATGATCTCACCCACTCCTTCAATGTCCACGGTCTCAAATGGATTATCCTTCCAGATCCCAAGAGCCAGATAATGAGCAAGAAACCCAGCTCCATCATCGCGGGAAAGACCATAAATTGTCTGTGTCAGGTCATTCGTTCCAAAAGAGAAAAATTCAGCTTCCTCTGCAATTTCATCAGCAGTGATGGCAGCTCTGGGAATCTCTATCATAGTCCCTACTGAATATTCAATCTTGACCTTATTCTTCTTCATCACTTCTTCGGCAATCCGCAGTGTAATTTTCTTCTGGTTGACAAGCTCTTCCTTAGTCCCGACAAGAGGAATCATAATTTCAGGGTATACTTCTTGCTTTTCCTTTGCCAATTGGCAAGCAGCTTCAAAAATGGCAGTAACCTGCATCTCAATAATTTCAGGATAAGAAATTCCCAAACGGCAGCCTCGGTGTCCAAGCATAGGGTTAAACTCAGAGAGGGTTTTGACACGCTCCAGTAATTTCTCCAATTCTTGGACTTTCTTCTCCTTCCCTTTGTTCTTCATGGCTTTCAACACGGCTAGCTCAACCATGAGATCTTCTTTACGCGGTAAAAATTCATGAAGAGGCGGGTCGAGCGTGCGGATGGTTACGGGATGCCCCCTCATCTCTTTAAATAAGCCATAAAAATCTTTCTTCTGGAACGGTAAAAGCTTGCTTAAGGCTTTTTTTCTTTCCTCCTCGGTTTCAGAGAGGATCATTTCTGTAATAAACGGAAGCCTTTCCCTGGCAAAAAACATATGCTCAGTCCGGGCCAAGCCGACGCCTTCTGCCCCAAAAGCAAGAGCTATCCTGGCATCCTCAGGCGTATCTGTGTTGGCTCGAACTTTTAATTTTCTTATCTGGTCAGCCCAAGAAAGTATTTTTGTGAAATCCTGGTAAACTTTAGATTCTTTAGGTTTCTTGTTTCCCCGGATGACCTGGATGATTTCAGAAGGCTGGGTTGGTATCTGACCGTGAAGAACTTCTCCTGAAGTTCCATCAATTGAAATCCATTCCCCTTCCTTTACTTTCGTTTTCCTCACATTAAAGAATCTTTTTGCTTCCTCTGGTTTTATCTCTGCGCATCCAACCACAGAAGGTTTTCCCATCTGTCTTCCCACAACTGCTGCATGGGAAGTCATTCCACCTGTTGCAGTCAGGACGCCTTGAGAAGCGCTCATTCCATGAATGTCGTCAGGAGATGTTTCTTCTCTGACTAAAATGACCTTTTTCCCCTTTCTTTCCCAGTCGACAGCTTCATCCGCTGTAAACACCGCTTGCCCTGAGGCAGCACCAGGGGAAGCAGCAAGCCCGCGAGCAAGAACCTGATGTTTTCCCTTTTCCTCTGCATCAAATACAGGATGGAGAAGCTGGTTTAAAGCTTCAGGCTCTATCATCAGAAGAGCTTCTTCTTTACTAACCAATCCCTCTTCCACCATATCTACAGCAATCTTTACAGCTGCCATCCCTGTTCTTTTGCCGCTTCTTGTCTGCAGCATGTAAAGTTTTTCCTCCTGAATCGTAAATTCAAAATCCTGAACATCTCGGTAGTGCTTCTCCAATCTGGTTGTAATTTCTTCTAATTCTTTGTAGGCTGCTGGCATCTTTTTCTCCAGGGATTCAAGTGGATCAGGAGTCCGAATGCCAGCTACAACATCTTCACCTTGAGCATTAAAGAGATATTCGCCAAATAGCTCCTTTTCTCCGGAGGCAGGATTTCTGGTGAATCCAACTCCGGTGGCTGATTTTTCTCCGATGTTTCCAAAGACCATCTGTTGAATATTTACCGCCGTGCCCAAGTCATCGGGAATGTGATTCAACCGACGGTAGGTCCTGGCTCGCGGGTTGTTCCATGATTCAAATACAGCGGAAATGGCCATCAGTAGCTGTTCTATGACATTCTGGGGAAACTCTTTCCCTGGATCTTTCTTGATTAGATTTTTATAATCTGAAATGAGCCCTTCCAGGACCTCCTCAGGTAGTCCAGAATCTTGGACGACCTTTTTTTCTTTCTTTTTCTTTCTCAGGATTTCTTCGAATTTTCTTTTGGGAATTCCCAAGACTACATCCCCAAACATCTGAATTAGCCGGCGATAACAATCCAAGGCGAACCTCCTGTTTCCACTCTTTTTGGTCAAAGGTTCGAGCATCTGATCATTCAGGCCAAGGTTCAAAACTGTATCCATCATTCCAGGCATGGAAAACTTTGCTCCTGAACGGACAGAAACAAGAAGTGGATTTACTTTACCTCCGTATTTTTGCTGGGTAATATCCTCTAATTTTTTCAGATTAAGAAGGATTTCTTCTTCAACTTCAAAAGGAATTTTGTTCCCCAACTTAGCAAAGGAGCTACAAACTTCTGTGGAAACAGTAAATCCAGCAGGGACTGGCAGCCCTATTCCCGCCATCTCAGCCAGGTTCGCTCCCTTTCCTCCAAGGATATCTTTCATATCTTTGTCGCCTTCGGCGTTACCTTTTCCGAAAAAGTACACATATTTTTTTGTCATTTTTCTACTCCTCTTAGGAATAAATTAAGAGTATACATGTAACCTCTATGAACTAAAGTTGTCAAGCTGGAATTAATTTGGGGTAAAGTTGAGGTCAGACCCCAATTACTTAGATTTGATCTGAACCATTTTGGGAGAAAAATATATATTCAGACAAAAAAAGAGCAAGATGCTGTCAGTCAGTATCAGTTTATAATCCACTTTACCGCTGAGACTGCCAAAGCAACCGCAGTCGATATCTATCCCTCTTATAAGAGTTGCAGCGATCAGGACTAGAAAAACCACCAGGAAGCCTGAAAGGAGAAGAGCACTGGCAGAAAGGAATATCCCCAAGATTAAGAATACCCCACAGATGACCTCTATCCACGGCAGTACAAGTGCCAGGAAAAAGGAAATTCCTTCCGGAAAAACTCTATAGTTCGCGATGTTCTGCGCGAATCCCAGAGGATCGATTATCTTTGAAATTCCAGCCCAAATGAACATTCCGCCCACAACAAGCCGGAAAGCAATGAGAATATATTTATTGCGGATCATTTTCCGAAGATACAGGCAGCTCTTCCCTCATCCACTCAATCCAGCCGCCGAAAAAGATTTTGATATCTATAAGGCCCTTTTGGTGAAGAACTTTAGCTAATTCCAGACTCGAATTGCATTCATTCCCATCACAGTAAATGACTACGGTTCCTTCGGGCGGGAGGAAAATCAGATCTAAGGCCTTTTCCTCCTTGTATTCCTCGACAGGAAGGTTCACAGCTCCCAGGATGTGTCCTGTTTGAAAAGCCTCTTTAGGCCGGCTGTCGATAAAAAGAGCTTCCCCCTCTGAAAAAAGCCCCTCTGCTTCTCCCAGCGTGATGAACGTAATCGAATCATATTTCTCTAAAGAAATAAATCCGAATTGAAAATCTCCTTGAAGGTATTTTTTTATCAAAGAGAAATTTATCCCAAGTCCTATGATTAAGCTCAAAAACAGGATGAGAACGATCTGTTGAAGAAGTTTTTTTAGCGCCATTATGAAAAAATACTCAGGTATTTATTGAGCCCTTCTTTAAAAACGACGATAGCCCGCCTCAAATCTTGCTCTTTAAGCACATAGGCTATTCGTACTTCATCCTTGCCCTTGCCAGGCGTACAATAGAATCCCTGGGCTGGTGCAACCATAACGGTCTCTTTTTCAAAATGGAAATCTTGAAGCATCCAGAGGACAAAATGCTCGGCATCTTTTACAGGAAGCCTTACAATAATATAAAAAGCTCCCTGAGGCTTTTGGATGAAGACTCCTGGGATATCTTTCAATCCCTCATACAAAACATCTCTCCTTCTCTCGTATTCTTCCTTAACAGGCTTGAAATAATCTAAACCCATGCGGTAAGCAGCAAGAGCAGCCTTCTGTTCCACGGTAGGAGGACAGAGCCTTGCCTGAGCAAACCTGAGGAGAGATTGATACAACTGGCTGTTTCGTGTTATCACTGCCCCTATCCGTGCTCCGCAGCTTGAAAAACGCTTGGAGATACTATCGACCACAATAACCCTATCCTTTACTTCTTCGTATTCCAGGAGGCTCTTGTGCGTTCCTCCATCATAAACAAACTCTTTGTAGACTTCATCCCCGATCAAAAAAAGGTCATGTTTTTTGACGATAGAAATAACTCGCTCCAACTCCTCGGGCGTATAAACTGTCCCGGTGGGATTATTCGGAGAGCAGAGCAGAATCGCCCTTGTCTTTGGCGTTATCCTGGCTTCAATTTCCTCGGCTGGAGGAAGACGGAATCCATCCTCAACACGCAAGGTTAAGGGAGAAATCTTCACGTCAGCATAGCTTGCATATCCGTTGTAGTTGGTATAGAAAGGTTCGGGAATGATAATCTCATCGCCAGGGTCAGCTACAACACAGAAAGAAAAATGAATTGCCTCAGAGCCACCTAAGGTGATAATCACATTTTCTGAATCAAGAGGAATGTTGTAAGAGACGAAATAATCAGCAATAGCCTGCCTCAGCTCCAAGAATCCCTGGGCAGGGCCATAGCTTAGGACCTTATCATCAAAGCTGTGAAAGGCATCCAGAACGGGTTGAGGAGTTGGAATATCGGGCTGTCCGATGTTTATGAAGTAAACATGAATTCCGCGCTCCTGCGCCTGATCTGCATAAGGCTTCAGTTTCCTTATGGGAGAGGGCTGGATGTTTTGACCCCTTCTGGATATATTCATCTATCGCTCCTCCCAAAATATGTAAGAAAGGGGATATTTGATTATTAGCCAAACGGAATATGGTTGTCAAAGTTTTTATTGCCATGGGAAAGAGATTCTGATATTTTTGTCTAGGTAATCTTGAGCGATTATGATCAAAGATTCTCAAGCACGAATAATCGACAAAAAAAGCTGGAATAACTACTATCTTTTCTCGCTGGAATCTCCCCGCATCGCCTCCCAAGCCCATCCTGGCCAGTTTATAATGATCCGTATATCTCATCATCCGCATCCTCTTTTGCGTCGTCCTTTAAGTATTCACTCCAAAGATGAAAAAAGCATCGATATTTTCTTCCAGGTGTCTGGTTTAGGAACAGATCTTTTGAGCCAAAAAAAAGTCGGCGATATCCTCGACATTTTAGGCCCTCTGGGAAAAGGGTTTCACGGAGGAGCAAGCCTCAATGGAAAAGATGTTGTTGCTGCGGGAGGAGGAAGAGGAATTGCCCCTCTTTATTTTCTGGCAAAGGAACTCCGCTCCCATGGGGCTTTGGTCAAGATCTTCTATGGTGGAAAAAGCCTGGAAGACATCCCTCTCAAGGAAAAATTTAAACGAGAGAACTTTGACCTATATTGTTCAACCGATGACGGCTCGTTTGGATTTAAAGGATTCATCACTGAGTATCTTAAAACAGAACTCGAAAAATTCACGCCATCTCGTATATTTTCCTGCGGTCCCGAAGAGATGATGAAAAAAATCGCTCAATTTGCCGCAAAAAAGAACATCCCGGCCGAATTCTCCCTGGAATCTGTTATGGGCTGCGGATTTGGAGTCTGCTGGGGATGCGTCAAAAGGATAAAAAAGAATGGTGAAGAAGGATGGGTCAAAATCTGTGAAGAAGGACCTGTTTTTTCTTCAGAAGAGATTGTCTGGACAGAAGAGGAAAAATGACAGATCTTTCAATTGATTTAGGCTTCATCAAACTCAAGAATCCTATTATCGCCTCCAGCGGAACTTTTGGCTACGGCCTTGAGTTTGCTCCTTTCATTGATTTGAACAAACTGGGAGGAATTGTTGTTAAGGGCCTTTACTTTTCTCCTCGCCCGGGAAATTCTCCTCCCCGCCTGGTTGAAGCTTCAAGCGGACTCATAAACGCAGTCGGACTTCAAGGTGTTGGTGTCAAAAAATTCTCGGAAGAAATTCTTCCCCAGCTCAGAAAATACAGCACAGCCATTATCGTCAATGTCTGCGGGGAAAAAGATGAGGAATATGCCTCTGTTGTTGATTTTCTGGATAAGGAGGAAGGTATTTCAGCTTATGAGTTGAATATATCCTGCCCTAATGTAGAGAAAAACGGGGTCTGTCCTGCTTTGGATCCTGAAACTACTTTTTCTGTTGTCAGCCTTGTTAAAAAAAGCTCGTCTCGGCCTGTCATAGTAAAGCTTTCTCCTAATGTTACTGATATAGCGGAGATCGCCCTCAGCGCTCAAGAAGCTGGAGCAGACGCACTCTCGCTGGTCAACACTTTCCTGGCCATAGCAGTGGACGTGGAGACAAGAAAACCAGTTTTGCCTAAAGTCTTCGGTGGACTCAGCGGTCCAGCCATCAAACCCCTAGTCCTCAGGATGGTTTATCAAGTTGTGAGCCGGGTAAAAATCCCTGTTATCGGTATCGGAGGAATCTTATCAGCTAAAGATGCGCTCGAATACTTAATCATAGGAGCAAGAGCAGTAGAGGTAGGGACGGCTAATTTAATCGATCCCGAGGCCACGGTGAAAATCATTGATGGATTGACAGAGTACTGTCAAAAGAACGGGATAGATAAAATTGAATCAATTATCGGAACGCTGAAAAAACCGCAGGGGCTTGATTAATTTTGTGAAGGTGCTTGATTTGTCAAACACACCCATTTATTTGTCCAATCAAAAATGTTGTCTTGATTTTTCTTGTGTAGGGGCTTGATTTATCAAGCCCACCTTATGAGAATAAAAAGGAATCATGGCGGAATTGATTTATCAAGCCCACCGGTTAATTCTACAAATCGATTAATTGCTTAGCCCTCATCAAAATCAATGGATCATATCCCTATAGCACGCTAGAGGCATATTTATAATTTTTATTTGTTGCCAGAATTTGATTTATAAAACGAATCAGTTCATTTATACTATTAAAATGTGGGCTTGATAAATCAAGCCCCTACACAATATGAACCAAACATCAACATTAATTAGAAAATGTAAGGTGGATAAATCAAGCCCCTACAGAATATAAATAAAGGGAATAGACATGAATAAAAAAATGGACTTAGCCAAAAGGATAATTGTTGCTCTTGATGTCGGCTCAAGAGAGGAGGCTCTCCCGCTTATTAGACAGCTTGAAGGAGTCGAAATTTTTAAAGTAGGACTCAAGCTTTTCACAGCCGAAGGTCCTTCTTTACTCAAAGAGGTTAAGATCTTGCGAAAAAAAATTTTCCTGGATTTGAAACTCCATGACATTCCGAACACCGTAGCCGAGGCAGTAAAAGTTGCCGTAAAGCACGGTGCGCACATGCTGACTCTTCATGCTTCTGGAGGACGCGAGATGATGGAGAGAGCCGTAGATGCGGCCAAAAAAGAAGCAGAAAAAGAAGGAACCGATAAACCTCTCCTTTTAGCCGTAACCATCCTAACCAGTCTTAAAGACGATCAACTCCAAGAAATAGGCATGCCTGCCGATACGTCCACCCAGGTGCTCAAGTTGGCCAAGCTGGCCCAGGAAGCAGGAGTGGATGGAGTGGTCTGTTCTCCTCAAGAAATTGAAATAATAAGGAAGGAAATCGGCAAAGATCTCCTCGTAGTTGTCCCTGGGATTCGACCTTCATGGGCTGTTGCCCATGATCAGAAAAGAATTATGACTCCCTCTCTTGCCATTCAGAAGGGAGCAGATTATTTAGTCATAGGACGGCCGATAATCGCAGCCCCCTCTCCTCAAGAGGCTTTTCTTAAAATCCTGGACGAATTAGGCGACTCTTAAAACGCCCCAAACGGCAAAAAGAGCCCTTGAGATTATTTCAACACCGGCAATCAAAACCATGGCAAGAATACCGGTTACTATTAAGTACTTAAGAACCTTCTCTTTTGGTGTTTCCATTAAAGAGGCAGCAAATCCTGAATAGAGAATATAAATTCCATACAGAGCAACTAAACCTCGCAAGATCCATCCCGTGCGAGGAACAAAATATAACACGCCACCTATCCAATAAGGGGTCAGGCAATAAATCGCCAGTTTCAGCGCATTGAGACTGCTCCGACGAGAACCGAAAATTGGAGCTAAGACATTGATCATTCTCCCGATAATATAAACAACAATTAAGGAGAAAATATAAGTAACAATAGAGAAAAGTAAATTCTTTCCAGCTACATTCCAGCTCCATCCGGAATATGGCTTTCTAAAACCACCATACAAAAGGTTTGCCAGAAATCCAATTACAGGAGGAACAGCAGCCAAAATCAGGACGTAAGAGGAAAAAAGCTGGGAGATTAGAGGAAAAAATTCTTCTTTTATCTTAATCCATTCTCTTCTGGGTCTAAGCAGTATCCCTTGAACTCGATATGCTAATTCTATCAACATTTCCTTCTAAACAGAAAATGGGATCGCTTCTTGAATCTCGATGCTAGTTTAATTCCTGCCAGATCACATATGGTTTATGATCCAAGAACCGATCCCGATAATCAAAAAAGGCGCGGGTCGGATTCGAACCGACGAATCGAGGTTTTGCAAACCTCTCCCTTAGCCACTTGGGTACCGCGCCGTTTCCATCTTGTCATGAGATATAATAAAAGAAAATATGGAGCGGACGATGGGATTTGAACCCACGACCTTCTGCTTGGCAAGCAGACGTTCTACCACTGAACTACGCCCGCTTCAATATCTATGTGCAAGCTGAGTTGCTGTATTACTTAAAATGTGTTTGAACAAGATCACCAATTTTCAGAGGGCTATTGCAAGAGAGAACCTTTACGGTGGATGTCTTGCTCTGGACATTGATGACGATTAAATTGCCAATCATCTTAACAAAAGCGCTCTTTTTTTTCGATCTTTTGTATACTACCAATTGCTGTCCGAATTGGATGCCATCTTCCTCCCCAAGATCAACGAGTGCCCAGTCTCCGCTTCCGATCATCTCATGTTCGTCGTGTGAATAGATAATCTTTCCTTTTGATTCTCCTGTTTCACGAGGGAGAATATCGAAGCCGAGGTCCTTACCCAGTAACCTTCCCTTTTCTTCAAAAGGAATGAGGGAATATCCTACCATAACCGGAGCGCATGCTTTGTCCAGCGTGGCTGCGGCTCGGTCCATAGCGGCATCAGCAATCTTCGCTCTTCCCCTCATAAAAGTAAGATAACCGTAGTTTTTGATTTTCTGTCCGATCTCCAGTATCAAAAAAACCTGACCATTCTCAAGGCCGTCCTTCTTCCCTTTGCTAAGAAAAAAAGTATCGCCCTCTCTCAGGAACAATCTCTCCTCTGTTCTTTCAGCACTAACGATTTTTAGGTCCAGCTCCTTCTTTTTTTTCAAAACAAAAAAAGAACAATAAAGGTCAGATTCAGAGATCAGAGGAAAAATATCCTTGTATAATCTCGCCTTCTTTACTTCCTGCTCTTGGCTCTCTCCTCTATCTAAAGAACTTGACTGGACTTCCTCTCCCAGACAAAAGAGAAGAAAAATTATCACCAAAGAAAAAAAGATTTTCGCGGATGTTTTATGAATGAGGTTTCTCATCATTGCTCCTTTTGGTAAATTTCGTCTTTTCAAGGCTTTGACCTATTATATTTATATCCTTTAGGTCTGTCAATATAAGTATAAATGCCGTAAGCATTTCCAAATCAACGTTATAGAAGAGATCAGGATGGGTGATTGAGACAACCGTGGCCAGGCTGAGCTGGGGTCATACTTTATCATGAAGTGATGTTCAGAGATGAAATCTAGCCCAATTCTCAACTTGATGTCAAAGTCTGACCCCGAGCGAAGCCTGTATCCGAGCGGGATTTCCTCGCTGGGGAAATCCCGCGTGTTTTCGAAACACCCAGCCTGATCAATGATTTTCCTTCTCATAGCGGAAAGTGAAATGCTTGTATAAATACCCATTTTTCCTTTTTACTTGACATCAATCCTTCTTATTCATAACATAAAACAAGCTTCTAAACAGCAAAATAGCTAAGGAGGTTGACCTTGAACAAAAAAGAAGTAGCGATGAAAATGGCTAAGGATGCAGGAACAACTTATCTTCAAGCGGAAAAGGCTTTTAATTCCATGATAGAGGGAATCAAGGCTTCTTTGAAAAAGGGGAAAAGAGTGACCTTTTCAGGGTTTGGAAGTTTCGAAGTTAAAACGAGAAAAGCACGGAAAGGAAGAAATCCGAAAACCGGAGCTGTTATCAACATACCCAAAAAAAAGAGAATAAAGTTCAATCCGAGTAAAAGTTTTAAAGATTCCCTTTAAGACACAAAGCATAATTCCACTTTATTTCCAACACCTTTTCTAATAACGGAAATGGAGATGTTTACCTTCCCACTCTTCATTGGACATGGGAACTTCATTCCTATAAAATAATCTTCCTTGAAGAAATTGAAGCATAAAAAGATAAATATAGCTTTGCTCTTTGGCGGACGTTCTGCTGAACATGAAGTATCTCTTATCTCTGCAACATCAATCTACAAAAACCTCGATAAAAAGAAATTTGCAATTACTTCTATCTATATTAACAAAAAGGGCACCTGGAAAATTGTCGAATCACCCCTCCTGGAAGCTTCCACTCTGAATAAGGGCGATTTTTTTTCATTCCTCCCCTGGAGCAAAAATGTCTCGCCTCTGACTTTAGATGCGGATATCTATTTTCCTGTGCTCCACGGCCCGTTTGGTGAAGATGGAACCATCCAGGGACTTTTTGAAATGGCTGACGTCCCTTTTGTGGGTGCATCTGTTATGGATTCTGCTATCGGCATGGACAAAGCCATGACAAAAATAATCCTCAAAGCCAAAAACCTGCCAGTGGTTAAATACATTATTCTCCAGGATCAAGAATGGCTGAAACAAAAAGAGGCCATACTTTCGAAAATCAAAAAAGAGTTTCCCATTCCTTTTTTTGTTAAACCTGCCTGTTTAGGCTCAAGTGTCGGAATTTCTAAAGTTAAAGAATACAGCGAAACCTCTGCCGCTCTGGATGAAGCATTCCGCTACGACCAAAGAATCTTAGTGGAAGAGGGAATCAAAGGGCAAGAGTTGGAATGCAGCGTTTTAGGAAATGATTCTCCCCGAGCTTCGCTACCAGGGGAAATCATCCCCTACAGAGAATTCTATGATTACAGAGATAAATACATCGCTGGAAAGACTCGCTTCGCAATCCCTGCGGAACTTACCTCCTCACAAATTGAAGAAGTGCAGCATCTTTCTCTTGAGGCTTACAAGGCTATTTCCTGCTCGGGGATGGCACGGGTAGATTTCTTTATGGAAGAGAAAACTGAAAAGATTTTTATAAGCGAGCTCAACACTATCCCGGGCTTTACAAAAATCAGTATGTATCCTAGGCTTTGGCAAGTGAGCGGACTTCCCTTTCCGCAACTCCTCGAACAACTTATCGAGCTGGGCTTGGAAAGGCACAAAAAAAAGAAAAGAAGAAAGGAAAATTTCATCCCGTGAGAATCCTGGGAATAGACTTTGGCGATAGTCACATCGGCCTTGCCGTAAGCGATAAACTTCTTATCACGGCTCAAGCTCTGGGCACCTATCGTTCAAAAAGCAAGGAAGAAGACAAAAACTACTTTAAAGAGCTTGTGGCAAAATACGAAATTGGCGAAATCGTACTGGGTCTTCCTCTTAGAATGGATGGAAGCCCGGGCACCCGGGTTGAAAAAACCAAAGAATTTGCCGACTGGCTCGAAAAGATACTTAAAATTCCTATAATTTTTTGGGACGAGCGACTTACCACAAAACAGGCGCTTCGGATTCTTAGCCAGCAAAAAATCAAAGCTAAAAGAAGAAAGAGTTTAGAAGACCAAATCGCAGCCTCTCTTATCCTCTCAAGCTATCTTGAAAGCAAACGAATTAAAAACCATGCTACTTAAAACGATTAAGATTGTTTTGGCTGTAGCAGTGGTGATCCCTCTTCTTCTGTCAGCATGGTTCTCCTTCGATTTCTATTTTGCTCCTAAGACTTCACCAAAAGAAATATTTTTCGTAGTTGATAAAGGACAAGGAGTTCATAACATTGTTCAAAACCTCAAAGAAAAAGGAGTTATCAAAAATGGGCGGTCGTTTCTTTTGGGGTATAAAATTTATTATTCTTCAAAAAGTCTGAAGGCTGGAGAGTATATGTTTAATCTTCCGATTTCCCCAAAAGATATTCTAAAAATACTCACAGAAGGGAAAGTTCACCTCCATCCCTTGACAATTCCTGAAGGCCTGACAAGAAAAGAAATCGCTCGCCATCTCGAATCCTTGCATTTTACCGATGAAGAAGAATTTTTAGCAGCTTCTTCCATGACAGAAA